>OGKK01000226.1_pt1 | contig 23064 bp, 23 predicted proteins | sample 1572401 | NCBI WGS metagenome assembly OGKK01 (sample SAMEA2582155, study PRJEB24529) | metagenome | biome: Human gut stool | place: China | collected 2011 | reverse complement strand
TGTATGCCATCTTTTCCTCATAGACAGTGGAGCAGCCTGCAAGTAGTATTGCCGTGATGCAAATTGCCGCTGTCACGCCTTTCAGAATCATACTTTTTGTCATTTTCTTGTCATTCATACGATTATTCTTTTGTAGGTTGTTTATAATAGTATTTAGGATGAGAATATTCATTGCCTTTCACTTTAGTTGTTTATCTCGGTCATGCGAGATATCGGGTTGCTGCTCAGCTCCAGCCTATCTCCCTGCTTTGCCTTATAATACTTACGGTCACATTCCAATTTGCAAATATAGCTGTTTAGATAATGTGTTCAGGCTAGGGTGCGATGGCAATAAGGACAAATATCGAGTTGGCAGACCACTCCCTTCCACTCGCAGTCCTTACGGAATTCCACCGTGCCCCTTGCAAAGTAAAATATTAAAGCGAATACTAATACAGCTAAGATAAATAATGATGAGAAAATACGCATCAAAAACCATCCTCTTTTTTCATACTCAGTTAGTGTTCCTGCTTTACTTTTTCGCCATAAATTATAAGCACCGAAAACACATATTATGAATACAAAAATTACATTGAAGTCCTCAATAAATTCAGGTAAACCAAAATATGATTTTATTAAAATACATATAAAGAAATAGTTTCCAATTAATGCTAAAAGAGTTACTTTCCATGTACCCCAATATTTAATTATAAGATAGTTAAAACTTAAGAGAGAAAATATAGCTGCTATTTGTTTTTCCATTCGTCTGCTTTCTAAGGAGATATTACAACCATAGAATAAAAGTTTAATTTAATAGCATTATTAAATTAATGAAATATTATCCATAAGATAAAAATGATTCCAACTATGTATATATAATTTTCATTACGTCCATCTTTATATGTACTAGATTCCTTTTTCTGGATATTTCTAATGAAATCTTTAAAGAAATGAATTACTAGGACTGCACCTAATGGATAGAAATAAGCATATCCAGAATTAAAGAACAAATAGAATATTATAAAAACAATTCCAGCTACTATACTTAATAAATTTGTAAATTTATATAAATGTGGGTATCGCATATTATTTACCCATTCTTGCTGCTTACGAGTTAAATTCCGTTGTAATACATTTTTATAATACGCACGAAGATCCCAAACCAAAATAAATAATACTACTCCAAAAGTATAATCAAACTTATTTATCATTTAGCAGACTTATCTCCTAACTAGCTTTAAATAACTCTTTTATAAAATAACAGTCATGTTAAATCATATTAAAATATAGAATGTTCTATTCAAATAAATTGACAAAACCCTAACTATATAATGACTTTAGTATTTTATAAATAGCTATGATCATAGAAATGCATAATATCCATATAGGAACATTATTTGAATACATCCATATAAAAGTAATAATAGAACCTATAACCCAAAATCCCAAAAATAACCAACCATAAATACTCTTTTTCACGATAGGTATACCAACTAATTTATTGTGAAATCCCAAAATAAATAATATACATACAATTAATCTCGAATTATACTGATTTATCCCTCTTCTACATATCCGTCCAACAATACGACGGCCACGAATTAATGGTGTTAATAGCACTCCACCCATAACTAATATTGGAATAATAAATCTATAGTCTACATTCGGTGCAGTCGCCTCAATAGCATTACCTGTTATAGTAATTGCTAAAAAAATTGTTCCAATTATTCTAAACCTTATTAAATTTAAAAGCTTAACTATTCTAATCTTCATGTACTATTATCCAATTTATTTATAAGATTTACGTTCCTATATATTAGTATGATCTAGTAACCCAAGTATCACGATCATATCTTGGTTTGGAATCCTTCTTAGTTATCTCAGATATAATCTTTCTTTCATCTTCTGAAAATTGATCAATACTATCTAAAATTATAAGTTCATCCCCATATGCTTTTTGCAAATACTCTAAATTACTATCCTCTGGAGATTCAAACGTTTTACTAAAGCCTTTATAGTTTGGAATAATTCGTACTGTTCCATATGGTAATACATTAACAACAACTATTCCAAAATCACCATTAGAATATATATATGGAAAATCGGTAGCAAAACCAGTCATATTTTTATTAAGCCCTATTTGTTTCCCATAATCTACAAGAGAGTTTATAAATATTTGATATTCGTATATTCTAATTCCAATAAAAAGTAGAATAATTACTAGTAACGATAAAACTACTGTACAAGTTATCTTTATAAGCTTTCTAGTGGGCATAAAAACTCCTTAATTCCTTAGATATAAATACGAAATGTATATCATTAACGTTATCATTATAAGGTTGCTTTAATCCTAATTAATCTAATTTACAAGTTTTGCTCTAAAGCTAATAAATCAACATCATTATAAACTAATATTACTAAATTATAGTTTTGATCTATTGAAAATGTTCCTTTAAGGCCTCCTGCATCAACAAATGAGTAAGTACTATCATCAATTTTATAGAATTTACTTTCTAAGGGTACAAAATATTTGTCTAATGCTAATCCGACCTTCTCTGCTTCTTCTTCAGAACAACCTAAAACATCTCGTACACGTTTGAAGTATGGCTTGTGAACATTTTCTATTCTGTCTTCTATTATTTTATTAGTTTTTCTATATGTCTTAAATCTATAGATTAGATATAAGATAGCTAGTAGTAAAGCAAGATTCTCGTTCATAATCTCCTATTAAAATATACTAATATATACATTAGTATATAAGAAATAGACTTAAATAAATCATTATAGTTATATAAATAAATTGTAAACCACCTATCAAAGATAATCAATGTATCTTCAATAGGTGGTTTATTTTACTCACCCTTAGCAATACGGTCTAAGAGTTCAATATAGCTTTGTTTATTTAATGCTGGTGTAAAGTTGTCTAATACATCTTTAGCGCCTGCTGCGTCATCATATAGCAAGTCTACGATTGTCATAGCCAAAGCTTGTGCTGTTTTAATGTACGCTACATCAGGTACAGAGATTTCATATTCTGCACTGTGTAGTACCCCGCTAATGCAACCAACCCATGGATGGATGACCGGCATCAAGTGAGATACGTCCCCCATGTCTGTACTAGCTGTAATATGTGGACCTTGGTATACATTGGATTCACCAAAGATAGGATTTGAATTTTCTCGTAATAGAGCATTCATACGTTCATCATTACGCATCGGTAAATAGCCAGGTAGGTCGTTGATAATGCATGTGGCGCCTACTGCATCGCCACCGGCTTTTAAGGCACGATTAACACGATGGTTACCATCTACAATAGCTTGAATATTAGAGGCACGCACATAGCTTTCAACTTGAACATAATCCGGCACACAGTTTACCAATGTACCGCCTTGATTAATAATTGGGTGGAATCTGAAATAATCGCTTTCTTTGAAAGTTTCACGAATGGAGTTAACCCCCATAACACCCATCAAAGCAGCATTAAGAGCATTGATGCCTTCATGGGGTGCTTGAGCCGCATGAGCTACCTTACCGTGATATTCAATCAGTTTAGATACAAAACCATTGGAGGTACTACCAAGCCCCATTTCACCAGCTGGAGTTTTGGCAGTCTCCACATGCATTTGCATAGCCATATCGATATCATCAAAAGCACCTTCATAGATAAGCTGTTGCTTGCCGCCCATATATTTCAGTTTTCCTTGTTCACGCAATTTATTGCGGTAATCAATTTCAATCATTTCCTCTGCTGGAACAGCAAATAATACGACATCGCCAGCTAGCTCATCCATCACCGCTTGTAGGCCTATAGCTACAGCAAACATATTGGTAATTTGTACATTATGACCACAGCAATGGGCAGCCCCTGTTAAATCATCCGCGCGAGGATGGCGAGGACAGAGAATGGCATCTAATTCCCCCACCATTGCAACCGTATATTTACTATCTCGACCTTTCATTCTACCTTTTACACCTGTCAATGCATGCCCTGTAGTATAAGAAATGCCAAGTTCATCAAACATAGCTTGAACCTTTTTAGAGGTTTTTACCTCTTTAAAACCTAGTTCAGGTTCAGCCATAATAGATTCTGCTAATTCTCGTAAACGCGGTTGTGCATCAACAATAGCTTTACAAACACGTTGTTTTACTTCTTCCTTTGTCATACGGCTCATACTATCTCCTTTATAAAATCGACCGTATAAAATACGGTCGATCATGGAATCCTAATGTATAGATATCTTTTAAAATATAAATCTATATATATCTTAACATAATTTAGACATCTAACATTATGATTTAGTATTAAATTAAACCTTCTAAATGAAGTACTAATTGGGCTAATGCTGTTGCACAGATGAAAGTACCTGCTGTTACAGCTAGTGCAACAGGAATAATGCGCCAAGATAATCGACGGAATGCGCCAAGGTCTTTACCTAAGGATAGACCTGCATAAGCAAGTACAGGTGTTGTAGTAGCAAGAAATGTAACTTGGCTAGTTTTAGCAATAATCCATTCTTGACCAGGCATACCTGGTAAAGAAGCGATAACACCAACTAGAGATACCCAGAATACCATAGGTAATTTATTAGCATATGGCAAGTAAGAAATTATAGCACCAATAGTAGCAAGGCCTGCTAAAATAGCAACGCCGATTAAGCTGTCCCCAAATAGATGTTTACCATCCATTACGTTACCTACTGCAGTAATGATAGCAGCAATACAGATAACGATGACAAATTGTGTAATTTTTTCGCTTTTACTCATGATTTGCTGCCTCCTCTGCTAAATCTTGTTCACGGGTACGACCTGTAAAGAAGTTGTATGTTTTTTCCATAACTGGTAAAGAAACAAATAGACCAAAGTATACGCCTAGAACGGTAGTCAACAAGTTTGCAGCCCCTGCAAGAGCCATAATTTGTTGTTCGTAATCTGGATATACTGCAATGATTGGAGCCGTAGCGGCAGCCATCATACTAGCACTACCTACGCCAGCGCCCATAGCTAATGCCAATGGATGGAACCAACCAGATTGTGCCAACATACCAGCCAATACGGAGGACCACATAGCACCGATAAGAACGCCACAGATGTACATGCCCATAACACCACGGCCCTCTGGAGAGCTAAAGCCGAATTTGTCGATAATAATCGCTACATTTGGCTCACGGTCTACAGAGTAACATGCACCTACTGCTTCGCGACGCATACCTACAAGCAAAGCTACAGGTAAACCGAATACAATCGTACCAAAGAAGTGGCCAAGCTCTTGTAACAATAATGCCCAGCCAGCACTTGTAAGAATACCAAGATTTGGACCAATACCTAAACCTACTTTTACCATCAAGATCATAACGGCAATACCGATATAATCAGCAGATTTTTCCATCTGTTTAATAGTAAGAATTTTAAATTTAGGAATAGAAATTAATAAACCTAGAATCAATGTGTACAATAATGGCAATAATACAACAGGACCTAGTTTTTTTATACCTATAAATTCAGCGACTACGGTTAGTACGAGCGCTAGAAAATGTATTTTGAGATTTCCCAAAAGCTGCATAATGACCTCCTATAAAAACATATAATATAACATTGTTTTATTATAAATAATTGTTATCAAAAGTGTCAACTACAGATGTACATATGTCTATTAGGATTATCTTTTTTCAATCATATAAATACCCTTTTCAGCATCAATGACCTCAATGATAATCTTTTCTATCATTGACGGTTTCACTTTATGAAACCTTTGATCTTGTTCATCATAATAAATGGCCCATTCAGACATAGATGCTGGAATAGTGTCACTATCATAGTCTTTACCCCTCCAAATAGCATCATCTCTAAAATAACTTAGTCCATCTTTTACTAATTCTGTATCTAAACAAAATTCACCAGCTAAACTAACATGATTATCTAATAAAAGGTCTCTAACAATGATGGCTTCATATTCCCAACTTAGAAAACATAAATAGTCAAAGTATCTGAGTGCTATCTTTGGATCCCAACTATCGTTTAAGACCATCGTTTGAAATAACTTATTTATTACCCCATAATCAGGAGATATATAATAGTCATTAGTTAAAAGGAAATTATATATTTGTTGAATTTCTTGTAAATCTAAAGTTTTATCATCATTTATTTTTTCTACAGGCAACGAAGAAAATATTATATCCATATAGTACCTCATAATATATTTCAACAAAAGGCAGTTTGATCTCTCAAACTGCCTTTTACTATCATTAAATTATGGAATTTAAAAACTTAACGCTTTGTAATGGTTTACCTATTTCTTGCTCACAGTATGCAAATAATAGCTTTTCAAGTTCTTTCCAAATTGTTTTTGGAAGTTCTATAGGCGTGTCTTCGCCCCACTGATAAGCGAGAATTTGAGGTAATCCAGCTTTCACAGAACAGGAAATGCTAAGATTTGTTGTTTCTTTAACCTGCATCCAGAATAAATCAATACCATCTTGATGGGAAAAAGCATTAGCCCTAGGCACAACCCCTGCTAAGGACAGCAATTGCCACCCAAGCATTATCGTTCCTAGCTGTACATTGCGGCGTCGAATTTGCTTAGAGTAGTTTACAACGGTATCAAACACCTTGCGATCTACATCATACATAGCAAATAGTTCTTGAATCAGCTCACTTGCGACTGCAGCGTAAGCAATATTATCTAAATTTACATCTAACGATTCTACCACGTAGGAACCATCAATTTGCGTTACATTTACATATTCACCATCAGGTACCACTGTGATGTACATAGCACTAAAGGGGCGTAAATAGGAACTGTTACGCATGGTCATCATACGCTTATGCGGTATAGATGCACGAATGAGCCCTAAGCTAGGTGTGATAAAAGTAAATACGGAGTATAGCTTATATTTTTTTCGACTAATGACGATGGCAGGTGTGTTAAAACCACCATTAAGCTTCTTCATGTTCTTCTTCCGTTGTTTCCTCTTCAGGTAAAGGTGTTACTTTAATACGAGAAACGCGATACCCTTGCATTTGTGTTACTTCAAAGGTATATCCCAATGCATCGACCGTATCACCAACGATTGGCGTCCGTTCTAAGAGACCAAATACATAGCCCCCGATTGTATCAGAGTCAGAATCGTCAATTTCAACGTCCATCATTTCTTCTACTTCATCTACGAGAACCTTACCATCAAACTCGAAGGACCCATCTGCATAAGCGATTTTAGCTGGTAAATGTGGTTCATGTTCATCTTGTATATCACCAACGAGCTCTTCAATAATATCTTCAAGCCCTACGAGACCAACCATACCACCGTATTCATCTACAACAATAGCTTGATAGATACGACGAGTTCTCATGTATTGTAGCAGTGTAGATAACTTCATTACCTCTGGCACAGTTAAAATATCTCGTTTTACATTACGCAAATCCTTACGCGCTTGATTAGGACGTTCCATGAGGTCCTTAATATGAACAAGACCGATGATATGATCCTTATCCTCTACACATAGAGGGTAACGGGTATGTGCTTTAGAGCGAATAAATTTCATCGCTTCATCGTAACCGTCTTCAACGAAAATACAGTCCACATCTTGGCGCGGTACCATAACCTCTTTGGCTCTACGGTCCACAAAGTTAAATACATTGTCGATCAACTCAGATTCCACTTGGTCTAGTTGACCTTCTTCATGGCTTCGAGAAATCATCATACGGATTTCTTCTTCAGAGTATACAAGGTCTAGCTCTGTTAAATATTTTGTTTTGTAAAAGCCCAAAATAACAGTGGAGATTTTGCTAGCAATCCAAATAAACGGATATACCAAGCGACCTGCCGCTACTACGATACGGCAATAGGTATTTACATACTTTGTTGGGAAGGATAAACCTAATGCTTTAGGAACGATTTCACCAAAGATAAGAACAATTAAGCTAATAAATAGCAATAAAAGTATATCTAGTACAAAGTGCATCCATGTACTATGTACATTAAATACCGATACAAGTTGATTTACGATATTATCAAATACATAAGTACCTGTACCAGCAAGAGCTAAAATAAAGAATAAAATCAAAAACTGCGTCGTATTTAAAAAATACTCAGGGTTTTGATAGAGCTTTAATAAAAACTCTCGATCCTTTTCCAAGAGAATATCCATATCCTCTACATGCTCTTTACGAAGACGAGCAAAGGAGAACTTTGCAACCACAAAAAAGTTAATTAAAAATATACATACAAGACCAAACCCTATGGGTAACAGGCCATCTACACTATCCATCTTAATTCCTTTCATACAATTGAGAAAACAAGTTAGTTTTTATTATAACAAATTTTATTTTCTATAACCAAGTTCAGATAACATGCCAGATTTATTACGCCAATCCTTTTTAACCTTAACCCAAAGGTCTAAGTACACCTTTGTAGCCAATAGTTTTTGAATATCTGCACGCGCTTCAGCGCCGAGTTGTTTCAACAAGGCCCCTTTCTTACCGATGATAATGCCCTTTTGAGAGTCTCGTTCACAGTAAATCGTAGCACGGATATAGGTTGTACCATCATCACGTGTTTTCATTTCATCTACGTCTACAGCGATAGCATGAGGAATTTCATCACGAGTAGCCAATAGAATTTTTTCACGAACAATATCGGAAATGATAAGACGTTCTGGTTGATCCGTAATCATATCTTCTGGGAAGTATTGTGGACCTTCCGGTAATGTTTCCTCTAATACCTTAAGAACTTCAGTTAAGTTCTCTTTATCTTTAGCAGAAATAGGAATGACCCCTGCAAATGGATATGCATCTTGATAAGAAACAATGGCTTCTAAAAGCTCTTCTTTTTTGAGAGTATCAATCTTGTTAACTACCAAGAATACAGGAACCTTTACACGTTTCAATTGTTCAATAATAAAGTTGTCCCCAGGGCCACGCTTTTCATTACCTGCTACTACAAATAAAACTGCTTCTGTTTCTTTTAAGGATTCAATGGCAGCGTCTACCATGAATTCACCTAATTTATGTTTTGGCTTATGTACACCTGGTGTATCCATGAAGACGATTTGTTTTGCTTCATCTGTATATACACAGATAATACGGTTACGGGTTGTTTGAGCCTTATCGGATACAATAGCGATTTTGTCGCCAATAAGAGCATTAATTAATGTACTTTTACCAACATTAGGTCGTCCTACAACGGCAACAAAGCCAGATTTAAAATGTTCGTTTTTATTCATTGTATGGTGCATCCTCCCGCACATAACCGAGGTTACCTAAGATAAATTCCTCTTCAGTACGCATCTCTTTTTTATCTTCATCGTTCATATGGTCATAGCCTAAAATATGTAAGCAGCTGTGAGTCGTTAAATATGCTAATTCTCGTTCAAAGCTATGTCCATATTCAATAGCTTGTTCACGAGTGCGCTCTAAGGAAATAATCATATCCCCAAGTAAGTGATGTTCCTCTTCACTACCTTCATAATCATCCCCTTCATTTAGAGCAAAGGACAATACATCGGTTGGTCTGTCAATGCCGCGATATTCCTTATTAAGCTCGTGAATTTTTGCATTATCGCAGAGTAAAATACTCATTTCATCTTCTTCAAGGCCATATACGCGACTTACTTCATCACAAACTTTACGGATAACGGCCTCAATATTGGAATCCTCTTGAATTCCTTCATCATAGCTAATATTTATATACATGCTTATCCTTTCGCTATATTCTCTTTGGATACTGCGTTAGATTCTGCAGTCTCACCAGCTAACTTACGTTCGTGATATGCATCGTAAGCTTTTACAATGCGACCTACTAAATCGTGACGAACAACGTCTTGATCGCTAAAGTAAACCATATTAATACCAGGCACATGACGCAATACCTTTTCAGCCTCGCCGAGGCCAGACACAACACGTGGAGGTAAGTCAATTTGTGTCTTATCACCGTTGACTACCATTTTAGAGTTGTTACCTAGACGAGTTAGGAACATTTTCATCTGTTCTGCCGTCGTATTTTGAGCCTCATCGAGAATGACGAAGGCATTTTCCAATGTACGGCCACGCATATACGCTAGTGGTGCTACCTCGATAGTACCACGTTCCATAAAACGTTGTACTTGCTCGATACCAAACATTTCATGTAATGCATCATAAAGAGGTCTCAAATATGGGTCTACCTTATCTTGTAATTCGCCAGGTAAGAAGCCTAATCGTTCACCAGCCTCTACAGCAGGGCGAGTCAAAATAATTTTATCTACATTGCGGTTTTTCAAGTAGAATGCAGCTAAAGCTACGGCTAGGAATGTTTTACCTGTACCAGCAGGGCCAATGCCAAAGGTAATGGTATTTTTACGAATGCTATCTACATAGTATTTCTGACCTTCCGTTTTAGGCGTAATATTTTTCCCCCGCATATTAACGGATAAGGTATCTTCAAACATAGTATGTACGGCATCAGCTTTGCCATTAGCAACGAGTTTTGCGGCAATACGAACTTGAGACTCAGTTATAGTACTGCCTTCACGGTATAGGAACACAAGTTCTTCTAATGTGCGATACAAGGCCTCTACTTGTTTTTCATCACCCTTGATAACAACAGTATCACCACGTGCCACTACATCTACAGAGATGACTTCAAGCATCATATGTAGATATCGATTATGTTGACCTAGTATGGATTGTGCTAGGTCATATGTAGGAAATGTAAAAACTTGTTCGCTCATATAACCTCCTAATCTATAAACTTACGAACGGCTTTGCCGTTTAAATAATCACATAAATCACCTTGATGAGCATCTAGTTCGTCTAACTTATCATCAATTAAATCTTGAACACGCCACCATCCCATAGACCAGTTTGTAAATAACGTATTATCTTCAGGTGCTCTCCCAACAAGACGTTGTAATACAATATCTGGATGCAAGTGACGAACAAAATTCACAACCCGATCAGCATATTCTTCAGCACTAATTAAGGTAAATTGCCCCTCTTGATACCACTTAGCCATCAATGTATTTTTCACAATGTATAAAGCATGCAGTTTAACTTGATCCACGCCAAGGGCTGACAAAATACGGGCCCCTTCGATGGTGTCTTTCATAGTATCCCAAGGCAAATTAACAATCATATGGGTTGTCACATTAAATCCGTATCTCTTAATGCGCAATACAGCATCAATAAACTGAGCTAAATCATGACCACGATTAATCTTCTCAAGGGTATCATAATTGACCGTTTGCAATCCTAATTCAATATAAATATCCTTTTGAAAGCGATCTCTAATATCAGCTAATATGTCTAAATATTCATCGGCAATACAATCTGGTCGTGTTGCAATAGCAATACCTACAGCTTCGTCGATACAGCCTTGCTCCATATAGCTTTTAAAGTCATCAAGTCCCAAATAGGTATTACTAAAGTTTTGATAATAGGGTATAAATTTTTTCGCCTTGTACTTAGGACCTATGTGAGCAATATTTTCCTCTAATTGCATGCGCACTGTCATCCAAGCAGGACGATTTTCATAACCTGCACCGATTTCACCGCAGAAGGTACATCCTCCTACACCTGCCGAACCATCTCGATTTGGACACGTTAGAGGTAAGGCAACAGGTAATTTATAAACCTTTTCCCCATAGGTTTCTTTATAGTATTTAGATACCATGCGGTATCGTTTGGGTCTCGTTGTATCGGTCATAACACTCCTATTTAACTAACCAATCATCGCTTGTTATGTAATATTTCGACTATCAAAATTAGATAAATTATTTTTGTATTACTAACAAGCCTCTATGTCAGGACGTATAAATGGTTTAACCTCTTTATTAACGTCTATCACAACTGTAAATGTTGTATCAGGAATATTGTCTATGTTTAATACACGGGCTGTGTCTTTCGACATAGGCATTTCTACGTACTGTTGGCGAATTTTGCGCCATTCTTTAAATGTATAGTTTGGAATATACTGAGATGCAATCTCTTCGTTGCGCCAGAATGCTTCCCCTTCTTGTAAAAGTTCCTTTGTCTGCTTCGGCAAACCAACGGCTTCACTTCGAACCTTCCCACGATAGCTAACAAGAGTATCGTACTGTAATAATTCAGCTGCTACTTTGTCGCCTTTAGACAAGAAGAAATTATATAAGAACTCGATTTGGTCGATATCTTTTAAATTAACCTTGTGATTACCCGCATCGAGCCAAGCTTGTGTCATTTCACAGAAATAAGAAAAAGCATCTTTTTTAGGCTGCACTTTAGTTGGATCATACTTTTTCATTGGTGGTACATGATTTGTTACTGTATCCTCACCAGTTATGGATGTATCAGTATGTTCCTTAATAAGCTTACTACCAATATAACCAAAGACAGTTCTAAAACGCTCACTATTATAGAAGCGTTCAAATACATCTTCAAAGTGCTTCAAGAAACGAACGTCTTTATATGGCAATACATGGGTACTTAAAACCTCGTAAGGTGCTAAAGGATCACTAATATATTGGTATTCCTCCATGCGGCGTACACCAGAGCCTTTTAATAGTTTCAAGAAACCTATTTGCAGCGCATGAGGTTGTAAACTAAATAAATCGTTAAAAGATAACCCAAATCGCGCTTTATTTTCGTAAGGTAAGCCTACAATTAAATCCATATGTACATGTGTACGACCGGCTTCGATAATAGGACGGATAGCCTTTTGAATGTACGGCCAATCATTATATCGATTAATAGCATCCAAGGTTTTCTTATGTGTACTTTGTACGCCCACCTCGATTTGGATGCGGCCTGGTGGTGTTTCACAAAGAATATTGGTTTCCCACTCTGTCATGAGCTCCGGTTCCATTTCCAAATGGAAGTTCGTCTCTGTATCTGCATCACGCATAAATTCCATCAGCGGACGATGATGATGTGGTGCACAGTTAAATGTTCTATCTACAAATTTAACCTGTTTCACCTTGTGATCAATAAACCATTGTAACTCTTTTAATGTTCTGTCTTGTGGGAAGAACCGTACTGTATTCTTATTACCAGATAAACAATACTGACAGGAGAATGGACAACCGCGAGAGGATTCATAATAGATGATTTTATGTTCTAAATCCTCCATATCCTCTTCTACATATGGGAATGGTATAGTACTAAGATCTTTTACCTCTACAGCCTCGGTAGAGCCCATAAGTTCGCCTGAAATATGACGTCCTCGTACCCCAGGAATTTCTTCTTGTAAACCATCCTTACCATTTTGTAATGCACTAATAAGTTGGTAAAAGGCTTCTTCCCCTTCCCCTTGTACTACATAGTCTACAGCATGGCATCGATGTAAGATTTCATCTGCCGTAAACGACACTTCTGGTCCACCTAAAATGATCTTAATATCTGGTCGAACAGCTTTTACCATATCTACCACATGTAATGTCATTTCGATGTTCCAAATATAGCAAGCAAAGCCCAATACATCTATATTGCGCTCTGTAATATCGCTAAGAATATGTAAAACAGGCATATTAATAGTATATTCTACTATATCGTATGCCTGTCCGTGAGCCTGCCCATAGGCTTTGAGATATCGCAAAGCCAGGGAGGAATGTATAAATTTTGAGTTTAATGTGGATAAAACTACGTTCATAGGTCCCCTTTAAATCATCGAATGGCTCAGCCACCGTCTAGTCATAATATATATATTATACCATTAAAAGAGCCCAAAGATAAAGGAAACAATAGCACCCACTAAAATGACAACCCCTACTACAGAGAGGATAATGCCACCAAAGAATACAACAGCTGCTAAAACAACAGCTAATATGATAATCAAAATGATGCGACTAAGCCAGCTTGTACTATTAAAGCTATATACCTTCACATGTGGCCCATATTGATTGTATTCTTCACTACGTTGATAGTCTTCATTCATATTACTAGGTGTAGAGTCCACATGAACAGAATCGCCTACCTCTTCGATGGTTACACCATCAAAATCACGGCGTTCATCATCAGATAATACGCGTGTATTAGGTTCTGCAGCACGTGTATTACTACTGTAGCTATCACTACGCTCACTACTTCTATATGTATTTTGATTGTTATTTATATTGTGTTGATCATTCATCGTTAAATCCTTTATATGACCAAAATAATAATTAATTTTATACAACCTATTATACCATATTTTACCAGTAAAATTGCAAATAAATATCCCCTACAGATATAAGTTTATATATCTATAGGGGATATTTTTATTTGTATTGCTTATGCGACTATAGGCTAACGCACAAATTAGTCTTTCAAGTATTTTTGAAGCAATTCATTTACCATACCAGGGTTAGCACGGCCTTTAGATTCCTTCATAACTTGACCTACTAAGAAGCCAATAGCTTTGCCATTGCCACCTTTGAAGTCTGCCACTGGTTGTGGATTGTTAGCAATAACTTGCTTAACGATTTCTTCGATAGCACCAGTATCAGTGATTTGAACAAGACCTTCTTCTTTTACGATAGTATCTGCATCCTTGCCGGATTCCCACATGGATACAATAACCTTTTTCGCAATTTTACCAGAGATTGTACCTTTATCGATAAGAGCAATCATACCAGCCAAGTTTTCAGGGCTTACTTTGGATTCAGCAAATGTTAAGCCACTTTCATTAATCATCTTAGACAAATCACCAAGCATCCAGTTAGCAACAGTCTTAGCATCGGCACCTGCTTTTACAGTAGCATCCAAGAAATCTGCTGTTTTACGGGATACAGTAAGGGTTGTAGCATCTTCACGAGACAAGCCATATTCAGATACAAAGCGTTCAATCTTAGCATCTTGTAATTCTGGTAACGCACGACGTACTTCTTCAATTTTTTCGTCTGTAATTACAATTGGTACCAAGTCAGGTTCAGGGAAGTAACGGTAATCGTTTTCTTCGTCTTTTTTACGCATACCAATAGTAATGCCTTGAGCATCATCCCAAGTACGTGTTTCTTGATCTACTTTGCCGCCAGCTTCAATCAACTTAGCTTGGCGCAATGCTTCATATTCAACAACCTTTTGGATAGCTGTTAAAGAGTTAACGTTCTTAGTTTCTGTACGTGTACCAAACTCTTTAGTACCGCGCAAACGTACGGATACGTTACAGTCACCACGCAAGGAACCTTCTTCCATACGACCGTCAGATACTTCTAAGTATTGCAAGATAGAACGTAGTTTTTCAACATAGGCTCTCGCTTCTGCGCCGGAACGAATATCTGGTTCGGATACGATTTCAAGAAGAGGTACACCAGTACGGTTATAGTCAACATTAGAAGATTTAGAATCGGAAATAGTGTTACCACTATGAACGAGTTTACCAGCATCTTCTTCCATGTGAATACGCGTAATACCAATGCGTTTAGTTTCACCATTTACTTCGATGTCTAAATGACCATTCAAGCAAATTGGCAAATCGTATTGAGATGTTTGATAGTTTTTAGGCAAATCAGGATAGTAGTAGTTTTTACGGTCAAATTTGTTGAATTTAAGAATTTCACAATTCAATGCTAAACCTACTTTGATGGCAAATTCTACTACTTGTTTATTCAACACAGGCATAGCACCAGGTAAGCCGAGACATACTGGGCATACATGTGTATTTTGATCACCGCCGAATTCAGTGGTACAACCACAGAAGATTTTAGACTTAGTCTTAAGCTCTGTATGAACCTCTAAACCAACGACTGTTTCGTATTTACTACTCATAGAGAAACCTCCCCAGTTGGTGCTACTAATTGACAGTCTGGACGTGCTTGTTCAAATGTGAAAGCGGCACGTAACAATGTTTCTTCACCCATAGCAGGACCGAGCAATTGTAAGCCGATTGGCAAATTGCTGCTACTCATACCTGCTGGAATGCTAATACCTGGAATACCTGCAAGGTTTGCTGGTACTGTACAGATATCTTCTAAGTACATTGCCAATGGATCATTTGCTTTTTCACCAAATTTATAAGATGTATTAGGTGCAGTTGGTGTTAAAATCAAATCCACTTTGGAGAATGCTTCATCAAATTCATTTTTAATGAGGCGGCGTACTTTTAATGCTTTCAAATAATAAGCATCATAGTAACCAGCACTCAATACATAGGTACCTAACAAGATACGGCGTTGTACTTCAGGACCAAAGCCTTCTGTGCGAGTTTTAGTAGACATATCTACTAAGTTATCTGCAGGTACCCGCATACCATAACTTACACCGTCATAACGAGCCAAATTGGAGCTAGCTTCTGCCAATGCGATGATATAGTATGCAGACAATGCATATTTAGAATTAGGCAAGGAAACCTCAACGATTTCAGCACCTAATTTTTTGTATGTTTCGATAGCTTCTTCCACAGCTTTACGAACTTCGCTATTGAGACCTTCACCAAAGAATTCTTTTGGTACACCAATTTTTAAATTCTTAACATCGTTCACAAGCGCTTTTGTATAATCTACACGTTCGCCTGGAATAGATGTGGAATCCTTAGGGTCATGGCCAGCAATGGCATTTAATACCAATGCAGCATCGGTTACGTCCCGTGTAACAGGTCCAATTTGATCTAAGGAGGATGCAAAGGCAATCAAACCATAACGTGATACATTACCATAGGTAGGCTTCATACCTACCACACCACAGAAGGATGCTGGTTGGCGGATAGAACCACCTGTATCGGAGCCCAATGCCCAGATAGCAGAACCACTGGATACTGCAGCTGCACTACCACCGGAAGAACCGCCTGGTACGCATTCCAAATTCCATGGATTAGCTGTTTTAGCTAATGCGGAATTTTCTGTGGAACCGCCCATAGCGAATTCATCCATGTTAAGTTTACCTAAGCTAACCAAGTGATTAGCATGTAATCGTTCAATAACGGATGCATTATATGGAGGAATGAAATGTTCCAACATTTTAGATGCACATGTAGCAGGTTGATCTTTAATACAAATATTATCCTTAATAGCGCCAGGAATACCTGCTAATGGGGAAATAGCTTCACCTTTAGCAATTGCTTCATCTACAGCTTTTGCAGATGCTAATGCTAATTCGTGAGAATCAGATAAATACGCATGTACCTCTGGTTCCACTTTTGCTTTGTGACTAATCACTGCATTTGTTAATTCTACAGCACTGATTTCTTTGTTCACTAATTTAGTGTGTAATTCATGAATTGTTGCCACAGTGAAACCTCCTATTCTTGTACAACGCGAGGCACCTTAAAGTACCCGTCTTCTTCTTCAGGTGCATTAGACAATGCTAAATCATGATCTAAAGAAGGTTTAGTCTCATCTTCTCTAAATACATTATGCAAAGGAACAGCATGAGCCATTACTTCTACATCATCTAATTCTAATTCATTTAATTCTGCTACATACGTTAAGATATCGGATAATTCCTTCTCAACGCTAGCCATTTTATCTTCTTTTACTTCTAATCGGGACAGTAAAGCGATTTTTTTAATTTCCTCTTGGCTGATTTTCATCGGTCCACATCCTTTCATATCTTTTAATTATAAAGCATATGACATATATTTTCAAAATAAAGGATTAGTTTTCACCTAAATCTTTAAGTAATTCTATAAATTCTTCTTCATTGATAACGCGAATACCAAGTTCATTGGCTTTTGTCAATTTACTGCCACTATCTTCACCAGCAATAACAAGTGTTGTTTTCTTAGATACGGACCCGGTCACCTTAGCGCCGTGTTTTTCTAATAGTTTACCAGCTTCGCTACGACCCATGACCTCGAGTTTACCAGTAAGAACAACGATTTCACCTTCCATTTCATTACCGGTGGTTTCTTGCACATCTACGTCCATTTTTAAACCAGCTTCGATTAAGCCATTGATGATTTTAATATGTTGAGGGTCCTCTCGATATTCGATAATGCTATCTGCCATGGTAGGCCCAATTTCTTCCACCTCCACTAATTCGTCTTTACTAATCGTTAAAAATCTATCCATAGACTTCACAACATTAGCAATTGTACCGGCCGCTTTAGAACCGATAAGGCGAATGCCAAGGCCAAATAGTACGCGGTCTAATCCACGAGATTTAGAATCTGCAATAGCTTTCACAAGATTATCTGCCGATTTTTTACCCATACGGTCCATACCCATGATGGATTCCGTAGTCAAATGATATAAATCAACTACATTGGTAATCAATTTTTCATTGATTAAATTTTCCACAATACTTGGGCCAAGTCCATCGATATTCATCGCATCGCGAGATGCAAAGTGAATGATTTGTTCCTTTTCTATAGCAGGACAATGTTTATTAGTACAGCGAATGGCCGCTTCACCTTCGCGGCGTACTGCTGGACTTTCACAAACAGGACAACGATTGGGAATTGTAAAAGGAACCTCACTGCCCGTACGTTTTTCAGGCAATACACGAATGACTTCTGGAATGATTTCAGCCGCCTTGTGAATAAGTACATGGTCACCAATACGAATATCTTTTTCAGTGATGAAATCTTGATTATGTAATGTAACACGACTCACATTAGTGCCGGATACAAACACAGGTTCTAATTCTCCAGTTGGCGTCAATACACCAGTTCGTCCTACATTAATGGTAATATCTTTGACAACTGTTTCCACCTCTTCAGGAGGATATTTATAAGCCGTAGCCCACTTAGGGTCCTTTGCGGTTGAGCCTAACATCTCTTGATCATTAAAATCATTGACCTTTATAACCATACCATCTGTATCGTATGGCAGTTCATGACGTTTTTCGCCCCAATAATTAATAGCCTCAATAACTTCATCTACGGTATTACAAACGCGATAATGAGGATTTACGGAAAAATGGAAATTCTCCAATGTATGTAACAATTCCTCTTGCGTATGAATATTAGCGCCGCTTTCAGAACCGATAGCATAGGCAAAGAACGCAAGATTACGACTTGCTGTAATAGCAGGGTCTTGTTGACGCAAGGAACCTGCCGCTGCATTGCGAGGATTGACAAAGGTCGGTAACCCTTCTTCATCGCGTTCCTCATTGATACGTTTAAATTCGCTATGTGGCATGTACGCTTCACCGCGAATTTCGATAAACTCAGGCGCATTTTCTAGGTATAAAGGAATGGATTTGATGGTACGCACATTGGCTGTTACATCTTCCCCTACCTTACCATCACCGCGTGTGACGGCACGGACAAAGATACCATTTTCATAGTGCAAATTAACAGCTAAGCCGTCAATTTTCAACTCCACCACATAAGCCTTTGTTTGATGTCCCAATTCCTTCGTTACCCGTTGGTCAAAAGCACGCACTTCATCCGCACTAAACACATTGGATAAGCTGAGCATAGGTCTACCATGGACTACTTTTTCAAAGGGACCATCCGCCTTGATGCCAACCCGCTGTGTCGGAGACGATGGCACAATATATTCAGGATGTGCCGTTTCTAAATCAACGAGCTCACGATATTTTTGATCATATTCAAAATCGCTCATCGTCGGATTATCTTTTACATAATATAGATACTGAGCATGAGTCAATTCTTTTTGTAATTGTTCTATTCTATCTTTAGGATTCATAATTATCCTCTATATCATACAGTGATTGTTCTAACCTTTTTTTACCGGTGCAAACTTAGCCATAACTACACGAACACCTTGTGTAGGGAATTCTATAGTTAGCTTCATGCCAGCCCCTTCACCGGAAACATTGACGACCTTACCATTCCCCCATTTGCTGTGAATCGCAGTATCCCCAACCTTCCAATCAGCGATAACTTCATTGCGAATAATCGGTTTTGTTACAGGGCGACTAGCGACCGACATATGTCTTGGCACTGTTGGTTTAATATCATCAGGAATTCTTCGTTTTGCACGTAAACTATCGACGAGTTCCGCTGGAATTTCATCGATGAAACGAGACGGTAAATAACTGCTAGTACGACCGAATACGGTACGGGTTGTAGCATTAGAAATATATAATTCCTTCTCAGCACGCGTAATCCCTACATATGCGAGGCGTCGTTCTTCTTCGATTTCCTCAGGATTCATCAAGGTGCGGCTATGTGGGAATAAGCCCTCTTCTAAGCCACCGAGGAATACGATAGGGAATTCAAGACCTTTAGCAGCATGTAATGTCATCAAGGTAACCTTAGATTCTTCTTGTTCAAAGGAATCGACATCATTTACTAATGCTACTTGTTCCAAGAAGTCTTCAACAGTCCCCGTTGGATTCGTATCTTGGAAATCCTTCGCCACAGATAATAATTCACCGATATTTTCTGCACGTGCTTGGTCTTGTGGGTCTGTACTTTCCTCAAGTTGAGCCAAGTAGCCAGTTCGATCAAGAATAGCCTCTAAAATATCAAGGACGGATTTATCATCCATTTCTGCAACAAGGGTAAAAATTAAAATGCCAAATTCTTCAAGTTTCTCTTTCGTTTTCCCTTTAATGGTATCGACCAAATGCAATTGCGTTAAGGTCATAAATAAGGAAGTACCATTTTCACGCGCATAGTCTTGTAACTTAGAAACAGTAGTAGCACCTATACTACGCTTTGGTACATTGATAATACGCAACAAACTTAAATCATCGAACGGATTATATAATACGCGCAAATAGGCGAGCACATCCTTAATTTCTTTTCTATCGTAGAACTTAGTACCACCTACCATTGTGTATGGCAAAGCACGTTTGATTAACGCTTCTTCTAACACACGGGATTGTGCATTGGTACGATATAGGATGGCCATATCACCATAAGGTACGCCGTGAATATCGTGTTTTTTGACTATTGTATCGCCTATGAAAGCCGCCTCTTCATGTTCCGATTGAGCCGTAAAGTGCTGGATTTTAGCTCCTTCTACCTTATCAGTCCAAAGATTCTTTTCTGGGCGCCCTTCATTATTGTCGATAACTGCATTAGCCGCATCCAATATGATTTTTGTAGAACGATAGTTTTGCTCTAATTTAATGGATGTACAATTTGGATAATCCTTTTCAAAATCGAGGATATTTTGAATATCTGCACCACGCCATGCATAAATACTTTGGTCAGCATCACCTACGACGGCGATATTCTTCCAATGCGATGATAACAAATAAGCCAATAAATACTGTGCATGGTTTGTATCTTGATATTCATCAATCATGACATACTTAAATCGTTTGCTATATTTATCAAGCACAGCTGCATTAGATTGTAATAATTTAACAGCTACAAGCAACAAATCATCAAAGTCTAATGCATTATTTTTACGCAGCTCTCGTTCGTAGTACTCATAAACATCAGCCACCTTTTGTTGGTAAAAATCTCGTGCTTGTTTTCTATAATCAGAGGCAAACATCAATTTATTTTTCGCATCAGAAATAGCACTGATCATAGCACCTACAGGATAATATTTATCGTCCAGATTGAGAGCCTTCAACGCTGATTTTATAACGACTTGAGAGTCAGATGTATCATAAATTGTAAAGTTACTGTTATAACCTAAAAAATTATCTAATTCAAAGCGTAAAAATTTAGCACAAAAGCTGTGGAATGTACTTAGCCAAATTCGATTAGCTACATCGCCTACAAGGCCTTCTACACGGCTTTTCATTTCCTTAGCCGCCTTATTGGTAAATGTGATGGCTAAGATTTCATAAGGATTTACACCTTGAGCTAGTAAATATGCTATACGTACAGTTAATACCTTTGTTTTCCCTGATCCTGCACCTGCTAAAATCAATAGTGGGCCTTCGGTATGTTGTACGGCTTGTTGTTGCTCCCGATTCAAGCCATCTAACAATGATTGCATGGTATCTCCTTATCTATAACATAAAATGAGTAATTATAAATGACCATCACATATAATAAAAACGTTGCAAGAGCAACGTTTTTATTACCATGATATGTCTATATCCTTTATTATTTCATAGCTCCTAAAATTGGAGGTACAATTTGTTTCTTACGGGACATTGTATTTGGTAAGAATACAGCATTATCTTTTACATCTTTACCAAATGCGTTAACTACAACGGATTCTACATCACCGCTATAGATCAATGTTGTGCTTTCATCAAGAATATTGGTAACCATAATATAGGATGCTGCATAGCCATTAGCTGTACGAAGAGCTTCTAGAGCTGCTACTAATTCAGCTTGTTTAGCCAATACATCAGTTGTATCCATAACGGAAATTTGACCGATAGAAATCGTTTGACCTGCTTCGGAGAATTCCTTCATATCAGTACGAACGATTTCATCGTTTGTTAAATCAGAAATATCTGCGCCAGCTTTCAACATTTCTAAACCATAGGATTCAATATCTACACCAGCGATGGTAGCTAGTTTATGAGCCATTTCCTTGTCTGTTTCTGTACATGTTGGAGAGCGGAACAATACAGTATCAGAAATAATGGCAGATAACATTAAACCAGCAATATTCTTAGGAATTTCTTGATTATTTTCAATATAAAGTTTAGTCAAAATTGTATTTGTACAACCTACTGGTTCCATGCGAATGAATACAGGGCCATCAGTTTCGAAATCACCAATACGGTGATGGTCGATAACACCACACATATTCATAGATTTGTAACCATCGATGATTTGCTTGGATTCATTGTGGTCAGTTAAGTATAAATCGCCACCATTAGGAGCGAACTCTTCCCAGTTTGTAACGATTTGTGGGTGTTCAAAACCGAAATGTTCCAATGCGTATTTAGTTTCCTTATTCGCATCACCAGCACATACAGGCGTTGCAGGTGTACCCATTTGTGTTAACAAATTAGCATAAGAAATAGCAGAACAAATAGAATCAGTATCAGGGCTTTTATGACCAGCTACAAATGTTTTTACATCACTCATGTTTATACCTCTTTTATATAAATATTTCACAATATCGCCCAGGCGATAATTAAATCGTTTTAACTAGCATATTATACCATAAAACAGTCAAAAAAACACGCCTATAAGCTATGTTATAAGCGTGTTTTATTTGTGTTATGAAATTTGGATTTAGTGATTCTTTTTACGTTTCGTAAAGAATCCAGGACCAATCTTTTCAATGATGATGAAAAGCATTGGAATGATAAAGATACCAAAGAATGTAGCGGTTGTCATACCTGCTACTACCGTACTCCCCATTGATGTACGAGCACCA
>OGKK01000215.1_pt1 | contig 23507 bp, 20 predicted proteins | sample 1572401 | NCBI WGS metagenome assembly OGKK01 (sample SAMEA2582155, study PRJEB24529) | metagenome | biome: Human gut stool | place: China | collected 2011 | reverse complement strand
AAGGGACTATTTGATTAATTAATTAACGTGTCCAATTTTTATTGGACACTAATGAGCATTTATGAGTTGTAATTCTAATTCATCTATGCGTTTGTTGTTTTCTTTTATTTTCTCCAGACTGTTTTGGCGCATCTCGTCTTGCAATTTCTTCAGCATGAATACTTGCCTTTTTTCTTCCTGAGCTCTTCGTCTCAATCTACTGATTAATAAAAAGGCAAAAGTTGTAACTAAGAGTAAAAAAACAGTTGTAGAAGCAAACAAAAGTTTGAATTCATTTTTCTCTTTTGATATTCTGGTGATTCTTTCTTTCTGCTTTTGATAATCATACAGTCCTTTGATTTTTGCCATCATTTCTGAGTTCGTATTTCTCCGAATGCTGTCTACAATATGTGTGTACCGTTCGAAAAATTTTATACTTTCAAAGTTCTTCTCTTTTCCTAGTGATTCTTTTGTAAGAAACTTATATGCTTCTTCTTTTGCATATATGTTTCCTTTATTCTTCAGAAAGGAATATAGCATGTTGGCTTTGGATATATCTGTTTGCTTATATAGATTAGCTGCAATAAAATAAACTGCACTAGAGTCTGCTTTATTGATATTGTGTAGTATGTCTGGAAGCAACTTTTGGGCATTTCCCCAATCTCTTTTATCCGTATATGCAATAACACAATAGCTTTTTACACTATTGATACACCTGATATCTTTAGTGTGTTCAGCCATTTTCAAAGCTTTTTTTAAAAGTTTGAGCGCAAGTGTAGTTTCTCCCTTATCTAAATGAACAAGGGCTTTGTCTTTCAATATTTTGACCATAGCAATATCGTCTTTTGCGATGAATGCTTCGTTATATGCCTTTGTGTACATATCGATAGCGTAGTCGTATAAGTATTGGTCGTAGTAAATATTTCCAAGTTGGGAATAACATTTGTTGTTTATGTTTAAAATGGTGTCTTTGATACTCGCTGCTTTTGTGTAGAAATTGACAGCTTTCATAGCTTCGTCTTTTTCACTTTTTATTCTGCCTGCATAGTATAAGGCTAATTTTAGAAAAGTATAATCCTTTTTGTTTTGCATATAATTGATTATTCTGCTGATATTTTTCTCGTATGGTTTGATATCATGATCTGTTAGATCTGTTGCTTGAATCTTTAAAAGTTCACCATACATTTGTTCTTCTTTGTTGAATGAAGAGACATTTATGGTATCGAGGAAATTTGATGCTATGTTTTGGTCTTTGTGTAAATCTTTAGCCATAGCATAAAAAAGACTGCGATTATCTGTTCTTTTAGAGCAGGACATAACGCACATAACGATAAATATGTAAATAAACTTTTTCATAATGCAAAGTTAATACATTTATTTGTAATATCTATGCGATAAATGCTTATTTTCCTTAATTTTCCCATTTGTCAAATGGTTGTCAATGTTTATATTGTTTAATGATGCGTTTTTTCAATACTTTTGCATCCGAATTTTAATTATTAGAGTAATGAAAGTTTTAGTTTTTATATTTATTGTGTTTTCTTTTCTAGCTGTTTCTGCAGAGGAGAATATGAGTATCGAAAAGGAGTATGATGTAGTTTGCTCTATCTATAATGGTGGTAGACATAATTCTAATAAGGCTCCCCTTCGTTACAATAGAATATTGTTGCAAGTAACAGAATTGATGGTCTCTGTTGTTGATGGTGCTGATAGTCCACAACCCTCAGTGTTGTCTTTTTATTCTGGTGACGGAACCCTTCTTTATAGAAAACAGTGTATTCTTGAAAATGGTGTCGTTATTTCAATGGCACCCGATATAATTAACAAAGTGTCTAGAATTACTATAGTTCTTAATGATTGTGAATTTATAGGTTTTATTAAATAATAGTTTAATTTTAAGGTTTTAAAAATGAAAAATGTATTTTTTTTATTTGCTCTTCTATGCGCATTCTTTTCATCATGTTCTGATGAAGATGGAGCTAATGTAACAACTTCAAACGTGAAATTGCCACATGTCGTTACAATTAATAGTGGTGACAAGGTAACTTGTAGCTCGAATACTAAATCTCAAGTGAAAGTCTTGGCTTTTGATAATGAGGAAGGCTTTAATCACTTTGTTGGTATTCTTAGGACAAAGACATCACAACAACGAGCTCAATTGGTTAAAAGTTTGGGCTTTGAAAGCTTGGCTATGATTAATGATAAAGCAGATAAGGAACTTGATAAAATAGGTGCAACAGCTTCATCTGTGGATGATTTCAGAGCAAAATATTTGGATTATAAGACAAAGTATGCAGGCATATTAGTAGCTAATGCTGCTGATTCTACAGACTTGTCTCTTTATAAACCTGCTTCAAAAGATACTGCTGTTGCTCCGTACTTAGTCGGTGAATGTAATAAAGTTCTAGTTGATGGTGTTCTTCGAGATATCCCTTTTTCTGATGAAATGAATGATGATGATAAGAAAATCTTTGCAACAAGTTATACAGAATATTCGCCAAATTCGACAAGAAGTGTTGAGAAAGACTACACGAGTGAAGATTCTTGGCCAGTAAATGGTTTTATTGAAAAAGATGGTAATCATAAAACAATTTGTTCTGTTTACGTTACTGATGATTTCAAGTTGTTTATACATTTTGGTGCGCAATACAAAATGTGGTATGGATGGAAAAGGGCTAATCGACAGTTCTTTTTTAGATTGGAAAACATGAAAGGATTAGATAAGTTAAATCCAGATGCACTTTCTTCAAATTTAAGTCCGAATACATATTATTTTGGCACATCCAAAGAATTCTATTCATATACAAAAATTAATTTTCATGTAGCTGAAGTTACCCAAAATCCTATTGTTATGACAAATAAATATGAAGTTACAGGTAAAGTTTTTGTATGGACAGATAGAATGTCTGAGAAAGATGCTAATGGAAATGTAATATATCAGAGTACCGGAAGTTCTATATATCCTACACAACACGCTCCTCGTGAAAACTTCCCTTTGTTCAAAAAAGAAAAATCTTTTCCTTGTAAAATATCTTTGGTAGGTAAAAGATAAAAAATGAATGGAATGAATGAAAATGTATAAGAAACTGATTTATGGAGTATTGCTACTCTTGACAATAGCATCTTGTAGCGAATCATCTGAACAGGAAGATGAATATGCTAATTGGAAAGAGAGGAATGATGCGTTTTTCCAAGGTATATTTTTCAAGGCTGATTCAGCAATTAATGCTGGAAGTAATAATTGGAAAATTATACGTAATTGGTCTCTGCAAGAGCAGTTTGGAGTACAGAAAGAAAATAATATCGTAGTGCATGTTCTAGAAAATTGTACAATTACTTCTGTTCCGATCTATACCGATTCGGTTGTGGTAGATATTCAAGGTATGTTAATGCCAATTGACAATGAAGAAAGGGGAACTGTATTTTATACTACGTTTTCAGGGAAGGATAGGAATGTCTCCTCAGATTTGCGATTAACCATTTCTGCAAAAGGAACATTGCAAAAACAAGAAATTGATGGCTTGTCTACTGCTTTGCAGAAAATGCATATCGGTGATCGCTGGATGGTATACGTACCATATAATCTTGCTTTGAAGAATCAAAGTTCTGTTAGTCCTTTTGTTCCTGCGTACAGTACAATGATATTTGACATTACGTTGCTTGGAATAAAACATACGTAAATTTACAAAAAAGCGCATCGGCATTTGTTTGCTGATGCGCTTTTGGGGCTTTATGATTAAGGATTGGGACCTGCGATGGAATCGCAGGGAACGGGGGCGCAAAGAGGGAGAGGGAGCTTTTTACCCTTTTACCCTTTTACCCTTTTACTTTTTTACCTTTTTACTTTTTTACCTTTAAATAAATCCTTGCTGTTTGAGGGCTTCGATAAACCCAACGCTCATCGCCTCGCAATCCTTCTTTGTGTATCGGATGTCGGTGAAAACCTGGGCTAGGGTCTCTACGTTGTTGATGCGAACGAACTCCTTGTTCTCTTCCAAAGATTCCTTCTCTGCATAGAAGTCATCTATCTTTTCTGGGGTATAATCCTCGAAATGCTCGTGGTGGATGATGCTGCGCAGAGGGAGACGATCGCTCAGGGCTGGATGTTCTGCCGGCCATCCGATGGTCAATGTGGCTACTGGCATTACGAGCTTAGGAAGCTTCAGGGTATCGATGATCATCTTTGGCATGTAAACCGTAGTTCCCAGGAAGCAAGTACCCAAGCCAGCCTCTTCTGCCAGATTGGTGAAGGTCTGGGTAAAGAGAAGGGCATCGGTAGCTGCATTCATAAAAGAGAGAATGTTGTCATAGCCCGGGGTTCCCTTGCGGTTCTCTGCCCAGAGGGTTGTGCGGCGATAATCGGCACAGATGGTGAGGACGACAGGGGCTTCTGTTACCATTGGCTGGTTGAAGTGGGCTGGTGCCAGCGCCTTCTTTCCTTCTTCGCTTCTTGTTACCACAACGCTGTAAAGCTGCAGGTTTCCCATTGTCGGGGTGCGCTCTGCCTCTTCCAAAAGGCGGTTCAGAAGTTCTTCAGATACTTCCTTCTCTGCATATTTTCTGATGCTTGTTCTGTTCTTAATCGATTCCATATCTTTTTTATTTTATCATTATACCTTATTATATATATAGGAGTTCTGTTTCATTTCAGAACCCTATTTTTGCTGCAAAGTTAGTGAAAGTTTCCCAAAAAGTTGTCTTTCTTTCGCTTTTTTAGTGAAATATATGCCAAAACGTTTCAGATTTTAGAAATAAAAGTTTAATTTTGCACCTAAATATGAAACGTTTGATATGAAATATACTGAAAATATGACTTTTGAAGAGGCTTCCAAGGCTCTTATAGATGAATTGAATGCTAATCTGGCAACACTTCATCAGAATTATCATGTAGAACAGTCTGATTGGAATAAACTCTATGATCAGATAGCCAATGTTGTTTCAGAGGAAACTCATCTTCCCGTTTTCTCTCCTGAAGTAATGGAGGTGCGACCTCGAGAACTGGAATGCGATGTGGTGCGATTCCAGAATAATAAGGAGAAATGGGTGGCTCTGGTAGGACTGCTCGATGGTCATCCATACGAAATCTTCACGGGTTTGCAGGATGAGGACGAGGGTATCATGCTGCCTAAATCTGTAAGCAAAGGCAAGATTGTGAAGACCATTCTGGATGGAGGCTTGAAGCGATACGACTTCCAGTTTGTGAACAAGCGAGGCTATAAGATTACGGTTGAGGGATTGAGCGAGAAGTTTAATCCTGAATACTGGAACTATGCCAAGCTGATTTCCGGTGTGCTGCGCTACCGTATGCCTATCGAACATGTCATCAAACTCGTTTATCAGCTCCAGCTTACTTCAGATAACATCAATACCTGGAAGAAAGGAGTTGTGACAGCCCTGAAGAGATATCTGAAGGATGGTAGCCTGATGAAACTTTACGATGATAGCGATTCCGAATCCTAATCCCCAAGATAGAAACTGATATAAACTATGCTTTTCCGTAGTAAGATATACCTGAAGAATGTCCGTTTCCATGCGTATCACGGCGTTCTGCCACAGGAAACCCTGGTGGGCAACGATTATGTGGTGAATCTGGATGTGAGCTATGATTTCTCCAGAGCCATGGAAACCGATGAACTGGCTGGAACCCTCAACTATGCAGAACTCTATGAACTCGTGAAACAGGAGATGGAGATACCTAGCAAACTGCTGGAACATGTAGCCGGAAGGATAGGAAAGCGACTCTTTGCAGAATATCCGACTATTCAGAAAATACAACTCGCCATTACCAAAGTTAATCCTCCTTTTGGAGCAGATTGTGACGGTGCAGGGGTAGAAGTTGTATTAACAAATGATAAAACTTTATAGTAGATTTAGGTTTTCTGATACAAAAGTAGTAATTTTGCAAAATCATCAGAAAGTTATGTTGAAGAAAATAACACTCATATTGACCCTATTGTGTATGTTGGTGCTGACAGCGACGGGCGCCAACCGCCGTTTCACACTCGTCATCGACCCAGGTCATGGCGGTCATGATGCGGGTGCACTTGGGGCTATTTCCAAAGAAAAGAATATCAATCTCTCTGTGGCATTGCAGTTTGGCAAATATGTTGAGCGCAATATGCCGGATGTGAGAGTCATCTATACCCGCAAGACGGATGTCTTCATTCCTCTGAAGGAACGTGCCAACATTGCTAACCGCGCCAATGCCGACCTGTTTATCTCGGTACATACCAATGCGCTGCCAGCCGGTAAGATAGCCCGCGGTTTTGAAACCTATACGCTCGGTATGCACCGTGCCAAGGATAATCTCGATGTGGCTATGCGAGAGAACTCTGTTATCTCGATGGAGAAGGGCTATCAGCAGACCTATCAGGGTTTCAACCCGCGATCTTCTGAGAGTTACATCATCTTCGAATTTATACAGGGTAAGAATATGGAGAGAAGCGTAGAACTGGCGCGCAATATCCAGCGAAAGGTATGTTCCGGTGCCAACCGTCCGGATAAGGGTGTGCATCAGGCAGGATTCCTGGTTCTCAGAGAAACTTCGATGCCTAGCTGTCTGATAGAGCTCGGTTTCATCACTACTGCCGATGAAGAAAGACTGCTCAACGATGCCAGCAGGGTGGATGATATCGCCCGAGGCATCTACGAAGGTTTTGCGCAATATCGCAATAAATACGATAAATCCATCTCGGTTCCTTATCGAGCTGCAGATACAGAATCGGTGCCGGTTGCCAAGATAGTTTCTGATACGAAGCAGGAGAAGGACGAGCGCCGTGCTGAGGAGGCGGATACTGCGCCGAGAAGAATGGTGAAGCAGGTGGAAACCAGAGCAACAAAGGCTAAAACGGTTCAGCAGAACAGAAGACAGAACCAGCAGGATAAGCCAGCTCAGCAGAGCAGACAGACGCAGCAGAGCAGACAGAACCAGCAGAACAGAACTGTAGCTCAGAACAAGCCGGCTCAGCAGAAAGCCAATGTTGCCGATGCGCCTGTCTTCAAGCTTCAGATATTTGTCAGCAACCGCACACTCCGCAAGGGCGATGCCCATTTCAAGGGCGAAACCGGTTATGACAGTTATCAGGAAGGCAATATGGTGAAATATACGATGGGAGCCTCTACCAACTATAATGAGATTTTCCGCTTGCGCAAGACGCTTGCCGAGAAGTTCCCGGAAGCTTTCATCATAGCTTTCAAGAATGGAAAGAAATATGATGTGAATCAGGCTATACGTGAGTTCAAACAGAACAGAAACCGCTGATTGACCTGAGTAAGGATAAGATATAAGCACGAATATATAAAGAGATAAATATGAAGCTAACAAAAGAAATCAAGATAGCTCTTGTAGCTATTGTCGGTATTTTGGTTATGTATTTCGGAATCAATTTTCTGAAAGGCATGAATCTGTTCTCTACCAACAACGCCTATTATATGACGTTTGATGACATCCAGGGACTGGGTGCCTCTACGCCTATTTATGCGGATGGTTATAAGGTAGGTACCGTGGATGGTTTGGAATATGATTACAAGGAGAATGGTCCTATCAAAGTAAAGGTGGATATTAACAAGGATTTGAGAATCCCGCAGGGCAGTAAAGCCGAGATAGTAAAAGACCTGATGGGTAACCTGCAGGTGAATCTGCTTCTGGCAAATAATCCGCGCGAAAGAGTAGAACCGGGTGGTATCATTCCGGGTGCTGTAAACGGAGGCATGATGGATAAGGCTGCCAACCTGGTTCCGGTAGTGGAAAAGATGTTGCCTAAGTTGGATTCTATCCTTACCAGCGTGAATGCGCTGCTGGCTGACCCGGCTCTGGCTGCTTCGCTGCATAATGTGGAAACCATCACAAGCAACCTCACCGTTTCTACACGTGAACTGAATACCCTGATGGCAGGACTCAACAAACAGGTTCCGGGTATGATTGGAAAGGCAAATGGCGTGCTGGATAATACCAACCGCCTCACAGCTAATCTGGCCAGTCTTGATGTGCAGGGCACTTTGAACAGGGTGAACCAGACTTTGGAGAGTGCTCATCAGTTTACTGAGAAGCTGAACAGCAACCAAGGAAGCCTTGGATTGCTGATGAACGATACCAAGTTGTACGACAATCTGACGTCAACCATGAGTCATGCCGACTCCTTGGTTATCGACTTGAAGGCACATCCGAAACGCTATGTCCATTTCTCTGTTTTCGGCAGAAAAGACAAGTAAAAAGAGTCAAAGCTAAATAAATTTAGTCTAAATAAGATTCGGTATGTTTCACGCCCCGAAATGACTCGCAAACTGTTTGTTTGTTAGCCGTTTCGGGGACGTTACATTATTGTTTCACTGAATTTCAGTCTACTATATTTGTATTTTAGGCAAGTGTTTGGTATTCAGTAATTTAAAGACTATCTATTAAAATGTTTTAAATAAGGGGATTTGCATTTCTCCTATTTTTTTTGTAACTTTGCACGTGATTTCGCATCTTTCGGTGCGTCCTATCATTTGTGAATTAAAGTATTAATAATATTAGTAATCAATGTTAGCAAGTCCAAAAGCCCTCTGGGACAACAGTCTTTTGCTCATAAAGGACAGTGTAACAGAGCAGCAATATAACACATGGTTCAAGCCAATCGTCTTTGAATCGTACAAGCCGTCGACAAAGACTTTGTTGGTGCAGGTTCCGAGTCCGTTCGTATACGAGTACTTGGAACAGAACTTCGTTGACTTGTTAAGTAAGGTGCTGCATCGTAATTTTGGTGAAGGAATCCGTCTCACTTATCGTGTTGTAACCGATAAGGAGCATAAGCTTTCTCAAGATATAGAGGCAGATCCAGACGATGCTGATATGGCAAAGCAAACTCGTGAGCGTGCCCAGCAGACGGCTGCCCAGCCTGCCGCTCCCCAGCAGCAGGAAGACATTGATACACAGTTAGACCCGAAGCTTACTTTCAACAATTATATGGAGGGTGACAGCAATAAGCTGCCTCGTTCCGTAGGATTGTCTATTGCCGAGCATCCCAATACCACCCAGTTTAACCCAATGTTCATTTACGGACCTTCGGGTAGCGGTAAGACGCATCTGGTGAATGCCATCGGCCTGAAAGCGAAGCAGATGTATCCTCAGAAGCGTGTGCTCTATGTGAGTGCCCGTCTTTTCCAGACCCAGTATACTGATGCCGTGCTCCATAATGCGAGCAATGATTTCATCAACTTCTATCAGTCTATCGATATGCTGATTGTGGATGATATCCAGGAGTGGGCTGGTAAGGCGAAGACGCTGAATACCTTCTTCCATATCTTCAACCACCTTTTCCGCAACGGAAAGCGTATTATTCTGGCGAGCGACCGCCCTCCGGTAGAGTTGAAGGATATGCCAGACCGTCTGCTCACCCGTTTCTCTTGTGGTCTGGTCTGCGAGTTGGAGAAGCCGAATATCCAGTTGTGTGTGGATATCCTGAGCAATAAGATTCGTCGTGACGGTTTGAAGATTCCGGTAGATGTCATCTCTTTCATCGCCCAGACCTGTAACGGAAGTGTGCGCGATTTGCAGGGAGCCATCAATGGTCTTCTGGCTTACAGCATCGTTTATAACAGCAGCATTGATATCCGTCTTGCCGAGCGCGTCATCAAGCGTGCGGTGAAGGTGGATGATAAGCCGCTCACCATCGATGACATCGTAGAAACGGTTTGCCATCATTATAATGTAACGGTTACTGCCGTGAACAGCAAGAGCCGTAAGCGTGATTATGTAGTGGCAAGACAGGTAACGATGTATCTGGCACAGAAATATACCAAAATGCCTGCTTCGAGAATCGGCAAACTCGTTGGTAATCGTGATCATAGCACAGTTATCCACAGTTGTTCAAAAGTGGAAGAAAGACTGAAGATTGATGCTGGTTTCAGCGATGAACTGGTTAGTATCGAAAACGGATTAAAGGTGAAAAGGGCATAAAGGATGTGCTTTTCGCTGATAGGATAAGTTTAAGCGCGGAACCTTGGTATAGTGGTTCTTGTTTATATAAATGAAATAAAGGAAGCCTGGCAAGTTTGTTTTTGCCTTGGCTTCCTTTTTCCGTCTATAAACTGTTAACTGTAAACTATCAACTCTTTTTCATCATCATCTTCTTCCATTTAAAGTATCCGGCTACGGCGATGATGACGTAGAGACCGTAAAGTCCTGCCTTGAATGGGATGCCTTTGACGATATAGAGATAGAAGCAAACGGCATCTACGATAATCCAGAAGAACCACTGCTCGATATATTTGCGTGCCAGCGCCCAGAGACCCACAAAGCTCAGGGCATTGGTGAAACTGTCTTGCAGAGGAACTGTAGAGTTAGTGAAAGTTATCAATATATAATAGGTGATGCCCCAGGCTGCCAGGAAGAACAGAAGAGTAGGGAGATAGAGCGACTTCTTCATATAGGTAATCGGAAGTTCTTCTTTCTCCTTCTGGTTGTGCTTCTTGCCATATTTCCATACGGCATAACCATATATACCGGCTATCGTATAGTAGACCGCCATACCCGCATCGCCGTAAAGACCATGACTCCAATAGAGCCATACGTCCAGGGCGGGCATGATGATGCCTACCAGCCAGAGCCAGATACTGGCACGGTACTCCAACAGGATATAAACCAGTCCGAGTACCGTGGTAAAGATGTCTAAACCATGTGATGCAATATAATCCATCATGATGATTTCTGATTAGAACTTCAATGTAAGATGCGTCATCCAGGTGGTATCTGCCATCGGGATGTAGGCTATCTGCTTGAATCGGTTGTCCAATGTATATCCGTAACCGGTAGCATTGCTCCAGGTGAATGCGCTGGCTGCATAATGGCGGTTGAAGATATTGTTGATGTCCACACCGAAGTTTACCTCCTTGATGCCGAGTGCCTTGGTTACCTTAGCGCTGTAGTTCAGGCTCAGGTCGCTCTGTGAATAGCATGGCAGCGAGAAGTCGCGGTCTTCTGTGTTGGTAATATACTGGCGACTTACAAAGTTGGTGTGCCAGGTAGCAGAGAAACCGGCATAGTGGATATCGATGAATCCGTTCAGAATAGCTGATGGAGAATAAGACAGGGTTGAGTTGTCGTAATGTACTACGCCTGGCTTCGTTTCATCATCCCAGTTGCTTACATACTCATCAAAGTCCTTGATCTTGTTCTTGCTCAAAGCGGCATTTCCTTCTACAGACAACCATGACAATGGTGCCCAGCCGGCAGTCAGCTCTACGCCCATACGGTAAGAATCCTTGATGTTGGTGGTCAGCGCCTCGCCGATGTCACTCAACTGTCCGGTCTGAGCCAGCTGGTTGTCATAATCCATATAGTAGAAATTGGCGCCTGCATGCCAGTTGTCGCCCTGATACTGATAGCCGAACTCTACATCGAGCAGCTTCTCCTCTTTAGGGAATGGATAGTTGAAGTTGTCGGTAAAGTTGTTGCGCTCTGGCTCGCGGTTGCTGTAGGCTACAGATGCGTATGCCTTGTGGCCATCCTTGTTGAAGCTGATACCTGCCTTAGGATTGAAGAAGTTGTACTTCTCGTTGATGTTCAGCTCCTGGTTCTTGTAGCTGCCGTCTTTCAGGGCGATAAACTTGTCGTTGATACCGTCGGTCTTGTATTCTACACGGCGATACTGCAGGTCAGCGAAGGCATTCCAGTAGTCTGCAAAGCGATAGCTTGCCTTGACGAAGGCGCTGTAGTCATACTTGTGGGCATCAGAATCATAGTACTTATACTTTCCGTTGCTGCCGAAGAACTTCTTCTCGGCATCCAGGTTGGCGATATAAGTAAGGTATCCCCAGTGGTTGCCACGGAACTGCTGCAGGTTCAATCCGCCGATAACATCCCAGTGCTCATCCTTGTAGTTGGTGTTGTATACCATGCCGTAGGTATGCTGGGTGAGTCCCTTCTTACGGATGAAGTCAGACTTCTTGATGAAATTACCTTCTGCATCATAGTAAACGAGTCCGAACTTGGCAAACTTGGCGTTGTTCTTGAACTCCTTGTAGTAGCCGTAGCCATAGGTGTAATGCAGTGAGAGGCTGTGGCTCCAGTGGCTGCTTGGTGTCCAGGTAGCCGAAAGGATGTTGTGGTTCTGATAGAAGTTATCAGTAGTCTTGTCCCATTTGCTTCCGTCGCGCAGGGTATAAGGAGTGATGGTATAATCGCCCTTCTCGTTGCGTACCAAATCACCTGTCAGCACGTTAAACTTATCCAGACCTGCCTTATACATATCTTTATAAGTGCGGATGCCATCATCAAGGAGGGTGAAGTTAGAGTTGTAATCTCCGCCCAGCACACCGTTCCAAGCCTGACCGGTCTTCTCGAAGTTGCCGATGTTCTTGTAGCTTATCTTGAAGTTATCGCCCAGCCAGGTCAGTCCGCCATAGTAAGAACCTGAGCGGCCTGCTGTGCCGTCTACATAACCGTCGGTAGCTGTCTCGTGATAAGCACCGTCAAAAATCAGATGCTTGCCGAGCAGACCTGTAGAGAAGCTGGCGCCTGTATGATAGGTATTGTAAGAACCGAAAGAGCCGGTAACTTCTGCAGTAGGGGTGAGCGAAGGAGCAGCTGTAGCCATAGAGATGCTTCCACCGAAGGCACCGTCGCCATTGGTAGAAGAGCCTACGCCGCGCTGTACCTGGATGCTGCCCAGGAGCGAAGAATAACTGTTCATGTTAGCCCAGAAAACGGTCTGGTCTTCCGGTGAGTTGAGAGCCACTCCGTCGAGTGTTACATTGATGCGGCTTCCGGCAGCGCCACGAATGCGCATATAGGTAGTACCGGTGCCGATACCGTTCTCACTCCAGGCGAGGATGCCCGGTGTACGAGAAAGGAGAAATGGCAATTCCTGACCTGAGCAAGAGAATTGTTTGAGTTCTGATTTCCTGATGTTAGCCACGGCGTATGGAGCTTCCTTTGCGGCACGTACGCCTTTTACAATCACTTCATTCAAATTCTGCACCTTCAAGGTGTCGATTTTTGTCTGTGCCAGTGCAGCCTGGCTTGCCAAAGAGCAAAACGCTACACTGAGTGCGATCCCGTTGAATCTTTTCATTTATTTAAATTAAAAACATCATATAAGGGGGGAATGTGCCTTATTTTCCTACGCCAGCATTACCTGGTTCAGGTCGATGGGTATATTCTCAGCATCCGCTTTTTTCTCTTTTCCGGCGGTAGCACCCCTTAGTTAGCTCTCTGCTAACCGGGTGCAAAGGTACAAATAAATTTGATAACCGCAAAATTTGCGTAGATTTTTACTATATTTGTGTCCTTTTATCATTCTTTTTTCTTATATTTGCAGTCGGATTGCGGTTATTCGCAGTTCTTACAGTTTGAAACCTAAACTTCATGTGATATGGTTATGAGACGGTATATTTCACATTTGTTCACTTGGGTCATCTCTTTCCTGACCCTGTTGGCATTCTCATCGTGCTTGAATGAGCATCCTAAGGATCAGCTCGATGGGGGTGGCAGCAATGGTTCTGCGTCTGAAATATTCGATACGACCATAGCTCCTTTATATGATTTTATGGGTGGAGCGATAGATGGGGAAGGCATCTGCGATATTCAGCGTCTGGACAGTCTGCTTTCTCTTTCTCCTGATGATGAGCAGCTTTATTCTTCCTGGCAATATCTTTATCGGGCTATCGGCATGTGCAACAAGTCGCTGGATATGATAGATTTACAGTCTGTACGGCTTACCGATAACCAGAAGGCGCAGTTCAAGGCTGAGGTGCGTGCCATCAGAGCCATGATGTATTATGAGGCGATGGATTTGTATGGCAGGATTCCGGTACTCCTGTCTTCGGCAGAATCACTCATCTATGAACCGGCTTCGGGCTCTTCGGTTACCGATGAAAAGCTGTCGGCTCAGAGCGAACGGAGCGAAATCTTCCATTTCATCTTCAGCGAATTGCAGCAGGTGTTGCCTTATCTTCCTCAGACGTCCAGTTTGGAGGAAGGCTCTCATTATGGGCGCATCACGCAGCCTGTGGTTAACTTCCTGCTGGCTAAACTGGCGCTGAATGCAGAAATCTATATGTACAACGATTGGGCGCAGGGTTACAGGAAGCGTCCGAAGGGTAGGGACCTGGAATTTATGGTGCGTACAGCCGATGGTGCCTCGCTCATTACGGGCGGCAAGGCGAGTGAGAACCGCAGCAAGATATTGAATGCTTGGGAAACCTGCATCTTCTATTGCAACAGACTGGCTGATGAGGGCTGCAGTTTAGAGGAGGATGAAATCTTCAACAGTTCTGTGCGTTATCAGATGCCGGAAGATGCGCTGCTGATGGATGAGGCTGATTCTGTTCTGCATCCACGGTCAGCCAAACCTCTTTTCCGTTTCCGCTATGCTGATGTGTTGCTGATGAAGGCTGAGGCGATGGAGCGCAACGATGGGGATGGCAGGGCAGAGTATAATATGGTTCGTGCGCATGCCGGTTTGCCTGCGCGCAAGTCTTCGCTTGCCAATATTCTGGAAGACCGTCAGGTTGTGCTGGCGGGCGAGACCTGTCACCGTCAGGACCTTATCCGTTTCGGCAAGTTCCTCAAGTCATCGCATCTTCGCCGTTCTGTTCAGTCCGCTCTTACGTCCTGTTCCATCGTCTTCCCGATACCTCAGCGAAGCCTTGCCTTCAATGACAAGTTGGTTCAGAACAAAGGATATGAGGCAATGGAATAGCCCAAAACTCTTCACTCTTCACCCGATAGCTCGAATCCCCTTTATATAAAGGCGTTGCGGAGGGTGAAGAGTTTTTTGTAACTCTTCACCTCTCTTCACCCACTCTTCACCTCTCGAATCCCCTTTATATAAAGGCATTCCCAGCGATTGGGTGAAGAGTGAAGAGTAAAATCAATTTTTCTTCTTCTTTTCTGATATCAGCCGGAACCGGTGTGATATTTCGGTTATTTAAAAACCTGTCAAACCGGTTTTCATTCGCTGTTTGGCTCAGACAGCCCACTGTTCTTCCTATCGCTAGTCTGCTGTTCTAGTTTCGCCAGTCTGCTGTTCCCGATAAATAAAACCATTTTTTTTCGTCCTTTTATTCACTTTTTCCCCATTTCTCCTCTCCATTTAAAAATAAAATTTGTACTTTTGCATACGTTTTAACGTGTTAACGATAATCTTGGCAGATGCCAAATACAAAAATAAGAACGAAATGGATACATTATATTTATTGCAGTTCGCCTGTTTTCTATTTATGTTTATCAATATCCTCATCCTGGGTCTTACCCGACTGCACATGAAGTGGATGAACCGGCGATATGAAGTGTCACGATGGCTGATTATCGGAGCCATGGTAGGATTGGCCATACAATTTCTCATGCAGATGCTTCTGGGCTTCCGGGCTCAAGACGCTGCAGTGGGAGCCGTTTTCAACATGCTCGCCTATCCCCCTTGCTTCTCGCTCATCTCTATTGGCATTTACAATATCGAGGCAACGCATGCCAACCGCCGGAAGATGAACATCGTTTGCGCCAGTATTTATGCCGCCATATTGGCTGCCTTCTGCATCGGTTTTATCCAGAGGGGAAACTTCCATATCGGCAGCTGGATTTATGTGATGATAATCCTGTTCGGCATCAACGTAGCCTATTGCATCTATATGATAATAGTGGAAATCAGAAAGCGCAGAAGGATGCTGGAGGTGATGGCTGGTTATGATATCCTGCCTTACGTGAGATATGCGCGAGCCAGTATATTCATGCTCTTTTTCCCTGCAGTAGCCCTGCCTTTTGTAGTTCTTTCCACTAAATCTCTATATGTTATCGGACCTCTGGGACTGCTTGCTGTCTTTTTCTTCACGCTCAGTTTTATGGCTTTGGGCTATAATTATGTACCTTCCGAAGAACTTCTGGATAAGGAGGAAGAAGAGAATGCTGCCATGGAATGCGTGAAAGACAATGCCTGTTTAGAACTGCAGAATGAAGAACTGGATGATAAGAAAGAAACTTTACAATCGCAGCTTTCAGAAAGACGGCAGGAAATCATCCGCGAGAAACTGGAAACATGGTGTGCCGATGGGGGGTACAGGGATACCATATTGAATATGGTTACCATGTCACGCTCGTTGGATATCCCTAAGGCAGAGCTGTCCAAATACTTCTCGGGGCTCAATACCACCTTCCGTTTCTGGCTTGCCGAGGTACGTTTTGAGGCTGCTAAAAAGATGATTTTGGAAAAGCCCAACTATAGCAATGATATGATTTCTGCCGAGTGCGGCTTCTCTTCCCGCTCCAATCTCTACCGTATGTTCAAAGAGAAAGAAGGCTGTTCTCCTACGGCTTGGAGAGAGAAGAACTGTTAAAGAATGTATACTAGGTGTCCATTTGCCCCACCAAATGGACACCTATTTTGTAGCAACTGGACACCTAGTAGGGGCAACTGGACACCTTGTTTCAAAGAAAAACACTATATTTGCACCATGAAAAGTATAATAGAATCATTAGCCAAAGAAGAACAGGCTATCCTGATAGTAGCTTTGTTTCTCCTCATTTATGTTGGCATCATGATTAATGTCATGGTGAGGGAATACAGGACCTATCTTGATGATTACCCGATGTGTCATTTCAGCCTGGGTGATTTCATCAGGAGAGGGCGTTTCTATATCTGCCTCATTCTCGGCGTAGTGTTTATCACGTTCGTGTGTCTGGCAGTCAGTCTGATGGCAATCAGTATTCAGTAATTTCTTGATAAAAAATAATAACAAAATATAATATTAAATTATGAAACATTTTTCAAATCAATCCAATGGGTCGCACGTCGACCGTATGAACTATGGGGGGGGCAAAGTTCTGTAGATTTGCCCTGTTCCCATTGATGTTGCTCATGTTGTTGCTTCTGCCTGGACGTATGGTGGCGCAGACAGATTACGTAACGACTGTAACGCTTAAAAAGTTAGCAGGTACCCCTGTGGGCTACAAGGGTGAGACTTACGCTAATCTCTTTGATGGCAAAAAGGAAGACGGCAATTCCTCTAAGTGGTGCTGCGAGTTTAGAGGCAGCGCCTATGTCATCTTCGAAGCCAGCAAGGCAGGAATTCCTGTGGGCTACACCATCACTACGGGTAATGACAATGCAAATTTTGGATGTGGAGGTCGCAATCCGTTTTCATGGAAACTCTATGGCAACAACGAAGGCAAAAATGGCGCTTGGACGCTTATCGATGAGGTAAACAAAGACAAGGTGCTCCAGGATAAGAACAATACTTCGTACAACTTTCCCTGCGAAGGTTCTACCTCTTATAAATATTTTAAATGGGAAATCTCGGCTATTCATAGTGGAAGCATATTGCAGGTAGGCGAGTTTGAACTCAAACTCAATACCTGTACGCACCTGAAAGCCGATGGCTCGTCTGCTCTTGGCGCAGCAATCAAAACCGTAGAACCTACTTGCACAGAGCCTGGCTATACCACAAAAGAATGCTCTCTCTGTCATTTAATTGTGAAGGAATATTTGAATCTTCTTAAGCCACACACTCTCACTCATCATGCACTGAAAGCTGCTACATGTACAGAAACTGGTTTAAAAGAATACTGGCAATGCAACGTATGCAACAAACTCTTCAGCAATAAAGCCGCAACTACCGAGATTACTGATGCTGCCAACCTCGTGATTCCAGCAAATGGTCATACATTAGACAGTGAAGGCAATTGTACTGTCTGTGGCGCAAATCGCTATGCTTTGTTCAATAATTTGGATGGTATAACCGATGTTACCATTACTGACAATGGCGGTTATCCTTGGCAGATATTGGACTCGAAAGCCGAAGGTATGCAGGATCTTGGCTTCACTATTCCTAATGGTAGCAATGTACTGATGTCAAGTAATTATCATAAGCCTGGCAGTTCTTCTGAGACAGTCATCAGGTTCAATGTATCTAAACCTATATTACTGACATCTCAGATTCTCGTTTCGTCAGAAGAAAACAAAACTTTATTTGATTTTTATGTAGATAACAATAAAGAACTGAGTATTAGCGGAAAAAAGCAAACCGAATACAAAGTTTTATTATCTGTAGGCGAACATTCTTTGAGGTTAGTTTATAAAAAAGGTAATCGTTCAGATGCAAACGCTGATCGCGCATTCTTATACAATCTGAAAACATCAGTCACAATTGATGACTATGTCGCAGATTATGAATCGTCTAACAACACATTGACTTTCAAGAAAGTCACTTCGAACAATATAGAAAGCCTTGATTTAAACCATGCAGTTATAGTGAATAAACCGACGGTGGGCGATATGTGCCGTCTTTTAGGAATAAATTCCACAGCTATCAAGAGTGTCGTTTTCGATAAGAGTTTCAAAACGTACGCTCCAACATCATTGTATGGTTTCTTTAGGGGGTTAACAAAGTTGGAAACAATTAAAGACTTGAAGTACTTGAACACAGAGCAGGTGACAAATATGAGTTACATGTTCTCTGACTGCTCAGCTCTCACCTCGCTAGATGTTACCCATTTCAATACAGCGAAGGTGACGAATATGAACTACATGTTCTATCGCTGTTCAAAACTCACCTCTCTCGACGTCACTAAGTTCAATACTGCGAATGTGACAAATATGAGTTACATGTTCTGTCGCTGCCCAGTTCTCTCTTCGCTCGACGTCACTAAGTTCAATACTGCGAATGTGACAAATATGAGTTACATGTTCGAGAGCTGCTCAGCTCTCTCTTCGCTCGACCTCTCGAATTTCAATACAGCGATTGTGACAGATATGAGTTACATGTTCTATGGCTGCTCAGCTCTCTCTTCGCTCGACCTCTCTAATTTCTATACAAAGGAGGTGGGGAATATGGTCTGTATGTTCTCTGGCTGCTCAGCTCTTAAAACCATCTACGCCAGCGAAAAGTTTGTTACGAGCAAGGTACAATCGGGTGAAGGTATGTTCGCATTTTGCAAGAATCTCAAAGGCACAATATTAGAGTATAATAACAGCAAGACAGACCACACCTACGCCAACTGCGGCACGAATGGTTATTTTACTCCTGTATTTGAGTATGCCGAGTTTAACGAAGGTACAGGAACGCTTACATTCAGACGCGGCCTTTCCAAGCCCGAAAGAGCTTATGCGCTTAATCTGGAAGCATCCGAGCCGGGGTGGCTTACGCATAAAGATGAAATCAAGAAAGTGGTCTTCGATGCTTCGTTTGCTAACGCAAGACCAACGAGCTGTTGTAGCTGGTTCTGGTATTGCACTAATCTGGCCACAATAGAGGGCATCGAGAATCTTAACACCGAGAATGTGACGAATATGGGTGTCATGTTCTGTCGCTGTCAAAATCTCTCTTCGCTCGACCTCACTAATTTCAATACAGGGAATGTGACAAATATGTACGGCATGTTCTCTAACTGTCAAAATCTCTCTTCGCTCGACCTCACTAGCTTCAACACTGCGAATGTGACGAATATGGCTTATATGTTCGATGGCTGCTCTACTCTCACAACCATCTACGCCAGCGAAAAGTTTGTAACGGACCAGGTCAATGGTGGTGATATGTTCAATGAATGCAGAAGCCTCAAAGACTATAGCTTTAGCAAGAGAGACTCCAAATATGCCAACTATAAAACCGGCTATTTCAGCAAGCTGGTAGGCAAGAATGGCGATGATAAGATAGGAGCAGCGGGAGAAACTCTTGCTACGGATAATCTCGTTCTTGACGACAACAAGGACTTCGTAGCTTACGAGCCGTTCGCAGCCAAGGCTGCATCTTACAACCGCACAATGAATGCTGGCACTACCTGGGGAACGCTCTGCTTGCCTTTCGGCATTGACCAGAGTCAGGAAACAGAATGTAAGTTCTATCGTCTCACAGGTATTGACAATGAATGCATCACCCTTGAGAGTTATGAAGGAGCAGAAATTCCTGCCGGCACTCCGGTGCTCTTCAAGATGAATGAGGGTGAGCAGATACTCAGCATTTCTGCACAAGATGCAAGCATCGTTACTGAGCCTAAGGCTGGAACAAACACAGATGTCAACCTCGTAGGTTCATTCACCAAGATTGGCGGCAAAGACAATCAGGGTCTTGCAGACACCGACTATATCATCGGCAAGGATAAGTTCTGGCGTGTCTCTGACTTGACGGGTGGCAAGGGTGTAGGCAGCAAACCTATGCATGCATATATCCATCCTGTCACAGCATCTAATGCAAGAGCAGCCATGCTGAGCATCGGAAAGGGTGATGGCACTACTGCCATTGACAACCTCAACGCTATCAGCAACGATGCCAATGCAGAATACTATGATGCGAATGGTCGTCGTACCAATGGTCTGCAGAAGGGTCTGAACATCGTGAAGCGTGGCAGCAAGACTTATAAAATCATGGTTAAGTAAAGAATTTTAAAATCAAAAGGATATGAAAAAGAAAGAATATAAAAAGCCAGAGATACAGGTGGTAAACATCACCTCTTGCACCCTCCTTGCAGCATCTACTATGCAGCAAGGAAAAGGTGACAGTGGCAGACCAGAAATGGAAGACGACTGGTATTATGGTGATTAACAGTCATTATAACGCCTAACGGCATAATACAGGAAGCCCCCGGTGCTATACGCATCGGGGGCTTTTACCATTTTCTTCCTTCCTGAGCCTTCTTATTTTAAACTAATATCGATTCTAAAAAATCAGCAGGAGTCTGCACATTTTCTGCAAAATCCCTAAAGTCCTTTACATTTCTTGTTACTATCACATCTACTTGATGGAGCAAAGCAGATTCATATTGCACGCTATCCTCAAAATTTACGTTCAAATGATAGACACTTCTTTATAATCTCCTTATCCACATCCGTTATTTCACAAAGAGACGCAAGACCTAACATAGATTGATACAACTCTTCCCGAGAATAAGATTTGCGCAAGATAAAAAATGCATTGACAAATGTTATAGCAGAAACATAAAGTTGTATTTTTCTTCTAAAGATTCATATAATGAGTCATCTATCGCGTCTGAAACTTGCTTACGATTCTTAAGCGTCATCTTAAGTATTTCGGGCGAAAGCTGATAGTTAGCCCACGCATTCTCTTGCTTCTTTACAGTTGTAACAGACTTAGCATTAGCTGACTCCAACAGACGTTCGGCCAACCAACGCTCATTACTTGCTGTCAAAGGAAGGGACTGCAAGAAACTCCACAATTTATAAATAGCTAATGTTGTCATATCATACATATTTATATTATTCCAAATGCAAAACTACAACTTTTATTTAAAACAGCCAAGAATTTTGCTGATTATTTTAATTGAATGCGAAATTTAATTGGCTAATTTCAATTAGAAAGGGGGTATCTTTGGAGAGCTCCGATAGGCAGAATGCAGAGTATACAGATAGTAAAGAAAACTTACAGCCAATTTCTCAGGAGCGTCAGGCAGCCATCAAGGAGAAGCTTGACAAGTGGTGCGAAGAAAAGACACCACAGTAAACATGTTCACCCTGTCACGCTCGCTGAACATCTCCAAGAACGAGTTGTCGCGCTACCTCTCATCCTGTCTCAATACCACCTTCCGCCTCTGGCTTGCCGAGGTGCGTTTTGAGGCTGCCAAGAAGATGATGTTGGATAGCCCCGACTTCGGTAATGACATCATTTCTGCCGAGTGTGGCTTCTCTTCACGCTCCTATCTCTATCGCATGTTCAAAGAGAAAGAAGGCTGCTCTCCTACGGCTTGGAGAGAAAAAACTGTTAAAAAGTATGTATTAGGTGTCGCATTCCCCCACGAATGCGACACCTTTTTTGTAGGAATGCGACACCTATGTGGGGGAATGCGACACCTTGTTTCAAAGAAAAACACTATCTTTGCACCATGAAAAGTATAATAGAATCATTAGCCAAAGAAGAACAGGCTATCCTGATAGTAGCTTTGTTTCTCCTCATTTATGTTGGCATCATGATTAATGTCATGGTGAGGGAATACAGGACCTATCTTGATGATTACCCGATGTGTCATTTCAGCCTGGGTGATTTCATCAGGAGAGGGCGTTTCTATATCTGCCTCATTCTCGGCGTAGTGTTTATCACGTTCGTGTGTCTGGCAGTCAGTCTGATGGCAATCAGTATTCAGTAATTTCTTGATAAAAAATAATAACAAAATATAATATTTATGATGAAAAGATTTACAAATCAATCCAATGGGTCGCACGTCGGCCGTATGAACAATGGGGGGTAATCCGTAGATTCGCTCTGTTCCCATTGATGTTGCTCATGTTGTTGCTTCTGCCAGCCGGCATGGTGGCGCAGAAGGCAGCTTCCAGTTCTAAGTATATAGCAACGTATGAATCCTCTACCAATACCTTGACTTTCAAGAAAAATGTGGGTGAAACCCTTCCTAAAAATAGTGCTTGGGTGGAAGATAAACAGACGGTGACTACTATCAATAATAAATTAGGGAATGGCACAATTGTGCACATTGTTTTCGATAAGAGCTTTAGCACATACACTCCTACATCGTTGTACTGTTTCTTTGAGGATCTCAAAAAACTGGAAACAATTACAGGCCTGGAATATCTGAATACAGAGAAGGTAACGGATATGTACAGCATGTTTTATAACTGCTCTTCTCTCACCTCGCTAGATGTTACCCATTTCAATACAGCGAATGTAACGGATATGAGATACATGTTCTATTACTGCTCATCTCTCACCTCGCTAGATGTTACCCATTTCAATACAGCGAAGGTGACGAATATGCGCTACATGTTCTATAACTGCAAAGCTCTCACCTCTCTCGACGTCACTAATTTCAATACCGTGAATGTGACGAATATGAGTTCTATGTTCGCCTCTTGCATGGCTCTCACAACCATCTACGTCAGCGATAAGTTTGTAACGGACAAGGTAACTAAAGGTTCTTCCATGTTCAATAATTGCAATAACCTTAAAGGTTTTATCTCTAGCAAGACAGGCCACACCTGCGCCAACTACAAGACAGGCTATTTCACCAAGCTGGTAGGCAAGAATGGTGATGAGAAGATAGGAGCAACGGGAGAAACTCTTGCTACGGATAATCTCGTTCTTGACGACGATAAGGATTTCGTGGCTTACGAGCCATTCGCAGCCAAGGCTGCATCTTACAACCGCACAATGAAGGAAGGCACCACCTGGGCAACGCTCTGCCTGCCATTCGAGGTATCTCTCGCAAATCAGGACTTCCGTGCCTTCAAACTCCTTTCAGCTGATGATGTTACAGAAACCGTAGAACTCGAAGAGATTGAGGGAAGCATCGCTGCTGGTACTCCTGTTATCATCAAGATGAAGGATGGAGCCACCGAGCTCAACTTCACTGTAGCCAACAAGGAGATTGCAAATGAAGTAAAGACAGCTGAAACTGCTGACGCCAACTACAAGCTCCAGGGCATCTACACCCAAAAGGAGTTCAGCAAGGATACTGATAACAACTGCTACATCGTGAAGGGCGACAAGCTGATGAACCCAGCCAAGCTGTTGGGTACATCAACAAAGTCTGTGGGCAGCAAGCCTTTCCGTGCTTACATGGTAGATAACTCTTCTGCTCCTGCAGCAGGTGCCAGAAT
>OGKK01000210.1_pt1 | contig 23848 bp, 14 predicted proteins | sample 1572401 | NCBI WGS metagenome assembly OGKK01 (sample SAMEA2582155, study PRJEB24529) | metagenome | biome: Human gut stool | place: China | collected 2011 | reverse complement strand
GCAAAGAGCCAGGGCATGAAGCAGCTCATGGCCGGTGCTGGTGTAGCCGTGGTAGGCATGGTCCTTGTACCTCTGCTCTCCGGGCTTTTCTCTGTCTAAGCGTCTCCGTATGAAATCCTTGCCGCTCCCGCAGTTTTGCGGGGGCGGCGGAAAGGAGGTTGACACCGTATGGATTTCTTACTTGAAGCCCTGACAAATTGGCTGAAAGAAATGCTGGTGGGCGGCATTATGAGCAACCTTTCGGGGATGTTTGACAGTGTAAACCAGCAGGTCGCGGATATATCCGTACAGGTAGGCCAGACCCCACAGGGATGGAATGGCAGTATTTTCAGCATGATTGAGAATCTGTCCAACTCCATCATGGTGCCGATTGCAGGCGTGATCCTGGCTATCGTGATGACCGTAGACCTGATCCAGATGATCGCAGACAAGAACAACCTGCATGATGTGGACACCTGGATGATTTTCAAGTGGGTGTTCAAATCAGCCGCTGCCATCCTCATTGTCACAAATACATGGAATATCGTGATGGGCGTCTTTGATATGGCGCAGAGCGTAGTGGCGCAGGCGGCAGGGGTTATCAATTCGGATGCGTCCATTGACATTTCCTCAGTTATGACCGATCTGGAACCGAGGCTGATGGAAATGGATCTGGGACCGCTGTTCGGACTGTGGTTCCAATCCCTCTTTATTGGCATTACTATGTGGGCGTTGTATATCTGTATCTTTATCGTTATTTATGGCCGTATGATCGAAATCTACCTTGTGACTTCGGTGGCTCCCGTTCCAATGGCTGCAATGATGGGTAAAGAATGGGGCGGTATGGGCCAGAATTACCTCCGATCCCTGCTGGCGCTGGGCTTTCAGGCGTTTCTCATTATCGTCTGCGTGGCAATTTATGCTGTGCTGGTGCAGAACATCGCTCTGGAAGATGACATCATCATGGCAATCTGGAGCTGCGTGGGCTACACCGTACTGCTATGTTTTACGCTGTTCAAAACCGGCAGTCTCGCCAAATCAGTCTTTCAGGCGCATTAAAACGGAAGGAGGTTTCCACATTGGCTTATGTACCCGTACCCAAGGACTTAACAAAAGTCAAAACAAAGGTCATGTTCAATCTGACCAAGCGGCAGCTTATCTGTTTTACGGGCGGAGCGCTTATTGGCGTACCGCTTTTCTTTTTGCTCAGAAAACCTACCGGAAACAGTGTAGCGGCTATGTGTATGATGCTGGTTATGCTGCCCTTCTTTATGCTGGCTATGTACGAAAAGCATGGACAGCCCCTGGAAAAGATCGTGGGCAACATTCTCAAAGTAGCTGTGATCCGTCCCAAGCAGCGTCCCTACCAGACCAATAACTTTTATGCCGTATTAAAGCGGCAGGAAATGCTAGATAAGGAGGTGTATGACATTGTTCACCGCAATAAAAAAATGGCTGCATCGGATGTTCGGGAAAACCGAGGAAAAAACTGTGCATCCGGTAAAGACAAAGAAAAAGCTGTCCCGCGCCGATAAGAAGCAGATCGACGCGGCCATTGTCCGCGCCAACCGCACGGACAAAAAAGGAAAATCTGCGCAGGACAGTATCCCTTATGAACGGATGTGGCCGGACGGAATCTGCCGCATATCGGACAGCCACTACACAAAGACCATCCAGTTTCAGGACATCAACTATCAGCTCTCCCAAAATGAAGATAAGACGGCAATCTTTGAGGGTTGGTGTGATTTCCTCAATTATTTTGACAGCTCGATTCATTTCCAGCTGTCTTTTTTGAACCTTGCGGCATCGGAGGAGACCTTTGCTAACTCCATTTCCATCCCGCCCCAGAGGGATGCCTTTGACAGTATCCGCGAGGAATACACCACAATGCTGCAAAATCAGCTGGCCAGAGGTAACAACGGTCTCATCAAGACCAAATACCTGACTTTTGGTATCGACGCAGACAGCATCAAAGCTGCCAAGCCCCGTCTGGAGCGTATTGAGACCGATATACTTAATAACTTCAAGCGTCTTGGTGTAGCTGCCAGAACGCTGGACGGTAAAGAAAGGCTTTCTCAGCTTCATGCAGTATTCCACATGGACGAACAGCTCCCATTTCAGTTTGAATGGGACTGGCTGGCCCCTTCCGGTCTGTCCACAAAGGATTTTATTGCACCAAGCTCCTTTGAGTTCCGCACCGGCAAGCAGTTCCGTATGGGCAAGAAATACGGGGCTGTTTCTTTTTTGCAGATTCTCGCACCGGAGCTGAATGACCGTCTGCTGGCTGATTTTTTGGATATGGAAAGCTCGCTCATTGTGAGTATGCACATTCAGTCGGTGGATCAGGTGAAAGCCATCAAAACGATAAAGCGCAAGATTACCGACCTGGACCGCAGTAAGATCGAGGAACAGAAAAAAGCAGTCCGCGCCGGATACGACATGGACATCATTCCATCTGACCTTGCTACTTACGGCAGTGAAGCGAAAAAACTCTTGCAGGATTTGCAGAGCCGCAACGAGAGAATGTTCCTTTTGACCTTTCTGGTGCTGAACACAGCGGACAATCCCCGTCAGCTTGGCAACAACATTTTCCAGGCAGGCTCCATTGCCCAGAAGTATAACTGTCAGCTGACCAGGTTGGACTTCCAGCAAGAAGAAGGGCTGATGAGCTGTCTGCCCCTGGGACTCAATCAGATTGAGATCCAGCGAGGACTGACCACCAGTTCTACGGCTATCTTTGTACCGTTCACCACACAGGAATTATTCCAGAACGGCAAAGAGGCTCTGTACTACGGCATCAACGCCCTGTCCAACAACCTCATCATGGTGGATCGAAAGCTGCTGAAAAACCCCAACGGCTTGATTTTGGGTACGCCGGGTTCCGGTAAGTCCTTCAGCGCAAAACGAGAAATCGCCAACTGCTTTTTGCTTACCAGTGATGATGTCATTATCTGTGACCCGGAAGCGGAGTACGCACCTCTTGTTGAGCGTCTGCATGGGCAGGTCATCAAGATTTCGCCTACCTCTGCCAACTACATCAATCCGATGGACCTGAACCTGGACTACTCGGATGATGAAAGCCCACTGTCCCTCAAATCTGATTTTATCCTCAGCTTGTGTGAGCTGATCGTGGGCGGTAAGGAGGGCTTACAGCCGGTGCAGAAAACCATCATTGACCGCTGTGTGCGTCTGGTCTATCAGACCTATCTCAATGACCCGCGCCCGGAGAATATGCCCATACTGGAGGATCTGTATAACCTGCTTCGGGAACAGGAGGAAAAGGAAGCCCAGTATATCGCTACGGCTCTTGAAATCTATGTAACCGGCTCCCTCAATGTGTTCAACCACCAGAGCAATGTGGACATCAACAACCGCATTGTCTGCTATGACATCAAGGAACTGGGCAAGCAGCTTAAAAAAATCGGTATGCTGGTGGTACAGGATCAGGTGTGGAACCGCGTTACCATTAACCGCGCTGCCCACAAGTCTACCCGTTACTACATCGACGAGATGCACTTGCTTTTGAAGGAGGAACAGACCGCTGCCTATACGGTGGAAATCTGGAAGCGATTCCGTAAATGGGGCGGTATTCCGACAGGTATTACTCAGAATGTCAAAGACCTTTTGAGCAGCCGCGAGGTAGAGAACATCTTTGAAAACTCCGACTTCGTGTATATGCTCAACCAGGCAGGCGGAGACCGCCAGATTCTCGCCAAGCAGCTGGGCATTTCCACGCACCAGCTTAGCTATGTGACCCACTCCGGTGAGGGTGAGGGCCTGCTGTTCTATGGCTCCACGATCCTGCCGTTTGTAGACCACTTCCCGAAGAACACCGAACTTTACCGCATTATGACCACCAAACCTCAAGAATTGAAAAAGGAGGATGAATGATTATGAACCCCAACATTTTGAATAAAAACCCGCTGATGTTTTTTGACAGGGCGGTAAATGCCCAGCGCAGCCAGCTGCTTACGGTCATGGCCGATGCGGTAAGTGAGTGCCGCACGGCGGCAGATCAGGCAGCCGAACTGAATGAGACCGGCCAGGTGGGGCTTCTCCGTCTGGCAGAGGTCTGGAGCGCCATTCGTGCTAAAGAAGGAATGGGCGGCCTGATTCTGGAAGGAACAGAGGCGAAGATCCTGTCCGATGTGGTGGCACAGTTTTATGCCTACCTGTCCGGCTGTATGTTCAACGATCCTGTGGGAATGGCCATTTATGCAGAGCTGCACTACATGATGTCCTCCCTCATGCTGGGAGAATGGTTTGAATAAAGAGCCGCGCCTGCGCTTTACTGATGAGGAACGGTCTGATCCTGCACTGGAAAAGCCGATCCGTAAAGCGGAGAAAGCTGCGGCCAGAGCAGATAAGGCGCAGGCCAATATCCCAAAGAAAAAGGTCAGGCAGACGGTCATTGACCCGGATACCGGAAAAAAGACCTCGAAGCTGACCTTTGAGGACAAGAAAAAGCCACCTTCCAAAGTTTCTCAAGGAGTCAGGGAAGCTCCCGTCCATCTGGTCGCAGGCAAGCTCCACAAAGAAATCCGGGAAACAGAGCAGGACAATGTGGGCGTGGAAAGCGCCCACAAGTCCGAGGAAGCGGTGGAGACCGGCGCTTATCTGGTGCGGGAGGGCTATCGCAGCCACAAGCTGAAGCCGTACCGCAAAGCAGCCCAGGCAGAGCGTCAACTGGAAAAGGCAAATGTAAATGTTCTGTACCAAAAATCTTTGCAGGAAAATCCCCAGTTTGCCAGCAACCCTCTTTCCCGCTGGCAGCAAAAGCAGGTCATCAAAAAGCAGTATGCCGCCGCCAAACACGCCGGTCAGACTGCCGGAAATACCGCCCAGGCTGCATCCAAAACCGGAAAAGCCGCAAGGACGGTAAAAGAAAAGGTACAGCAGGCAGGGGCATTCGTCATGCGCCACAAGAAGGGTTTCCTGATGGCAGGGGTTTTGTTCCTCATTACCTGTATGCTGATGAATACCATGTCCTCCTGCTCCATGATGGCGCAGAGCATCGGTTCCGTTCTCTCCGGCACCACCTATCCGTCAGATGACCCGGAAATGCTGGCGGTGGAGGCAGATTATGCAGCCAGAGAAGCCCAGTTGCAGGAGGAAATCGACAACATAGAAAGCAGCCACCCAGGGTATGACGAGTATCGCTATGACCTTGGTATGATCGGTCATGACCCTCATGAGCTGGCAGCATTTCTGTCTGCCGTTTTGCAAGGCTACACCCGGCAGAGCGCTCAGGCAGAGCTGGCGCGTGTGTTTGCAGCACAGTATCAGCTGACGCTTACTGAGGAAGTGGAGATTCGCTACCGCACGGAGACCTCAACCGACCCGGAGACCGGCGAGACCACCTCAGAAGAAGTTCCCTATGAGTATTACATTTTGAATGTGAAACTCGCCAGCAAGCCCATTTCCGCTGTGGCGTCGGAACTTCTGACCCCGGAGCAGATGAAAATGTATCAGGTTTACCGGCAGACCATGGGCAATAAGCCGCTGTTGTTTGGCGGCGGCTCCCCTGATACCAGCGGCTCGGAAGATCTGTCCGGTGTGCAGTTCATTAACGGTACCCGCCCCGGCAATCCTCAGCTGGTGGAACTGGCCAAGCGTCAGGTGGGCAATGTGGGCGGTTATCCCTACTGGAGCTGGTACGGCTTTGACTCCCGTGTGGAATGGTGCGCCTGCTTCGTATCCTGGTGCTATAACCAGGCAGGAAAAAGTGAACCGCGCTTTGCAGGCTGTGAGTGGCAGGGCGTTCCGTGGTTCCAGTCCCATGGACAATGGGGTGCAAGAGGCTATAACAATCTGGCTCCCGGAGATGCAATTTTCTTTGACTGGGATTTGGATGGGACAGCAGACCATGTAGGTATCGTGATCGGTACGGATGGCAGCCGTGTTTATACCGTGGAGGGAAATTCCGGCGATGCCTGCAAGATTAAAAGTTATGACCTGAATTATCAAAGCATTAAGGGCTACGGCCTGATGAACTGGTAACAGAGATTTTTAAGAAGGAGTGATAGACGATGGCAAAGAACAAAATTGAGCGCATTGACCAGGAGATTACAAAGGTCCGCGAGAAGATCGCAGAGTATCAGGAAAAGCTCAAGGCGCTGGAAGCACAGAAAACCGAGGCAGAAAATCTGGAGATCGTCCAGATGGTGCGCGCCCTGCGTATGACCCCGACCCAGTTGAGTGCCATGCTGTCCGGTGGCACAGTTCCCGGCAGTTTGGCTGATGACAACAACGAACAGGAGGAAAACAGCTATGAGGAATAAACGATTGCTCCGAACACTTTCCGCCTTTTGCCTGACAATGGTTGTAGCATTTGGCTTTACGATCCCTGCTTTTGCACAGGGGTCAGAACAGGCTCCGGCGGCACCGGCAGAGGATTCTACCAATGATAGCAACGTGATTGTGGAAGAAACAGAACCAGCACCGGCACTTACACCGGAGGGGAATGCGGCACTGGTGGATGATTTTGGAGGCAATAAGCAACTTATTACTGTTACGACCAAAGCCGGAAATTACTTTTACATCCTGATTGACAGGGCGAATGAGGATAAAAAGACTGCTGTTCACTTTCTGAATCAGGTGGATGAAGCGGATTTGATGGCACTGATGGAAGATGGAAATGCTAAAGAGGAGTCGTCTGCTGTGTGTAGCTGCACGACAAAATGTGAAGCAGGGGCAGTCAATACGGCTTGTCCGGTCTGTGCAACTGATAAGAGTAAATGTACGGGCAAAGCACCGGAACCTCCGGCAGAAATATCGGAGCCGGAAAAGGAGAAGCCTGCCGGACTGAACCCGGCTGCGCTGGTCCTTTTACTGGCTCTGCTTGGTGGCGGTGGCGTATTTGCCTATTTGAAGCTCGTTAAGAACAAGCCTAAGACCAAGGGCAATGACAGTCTGGACGATTATGATTATGGCGAGGAAGATTCCGAGGAATGGGAAACCGAGGATGAGGAGTCGGACGAACCGGACGCTGATGGGGGCAGCACAGAAGAAGATGATGAGGACGGCGTGAAATGACCCGTTTCACAGACAGTCCCTATGAACGCATGATGACACGCAGGCCGGAGGGCGGGAGGGAAACTTCCCGTCCTCCTTCTTTACCCCACAACCACCCCTGCTATGGTTGCGGGAGTTATGGAAGCCCCTGCGTAGGTATCTGCCATCGTGAGATGGAACGCTGGCTCAAAGAAAGGAAACGAAAAAAATGAGTGTTCTGATTATATTTATCAAGCTGATTGCTGTTTTTGACCTGCTTGTGATTGCTGTGTATTTTGGCGGCGACATTCTTTCTACCATGTTAAACAAACTTTGGAGAAAGCCAAAGCAAGATGATCCCTTTGATTTCTCCTTAGATACCATGACAGTTTCATTGTCCATAGATTCTATCCGTCAGCTTTATTCCGGTGACGCGGCAGATTTTGTGGAAGAAAAGATCCTGCCAAATGCGGAGAAAACAATGGCCGTTTTGACGGAACAAGAACAGACGGCGGCTCATCTGCTCTTATCCGCTCTGATCGGTTTTCTTGCAGCAGAAGCTCCTATGGATGAACAGAGCTTTCCTTTGATGATGGAACTTCTGAACTGCATGGAAGGGGAAAAAGAAGATGGTTGTCAGGATGCAGTAGATAGTTTACTTGAAGATGCCGCCTGCAATACCCGCCGTCACGAAGAATATTACAGCAATTATCAACGCTACCAGCTGATGCAGGTGGATAAAACCCGTGTCATTTTGGCTTGCCGTATCATCATCAATGACCTGCTGGGGAAACTGTACCGCTATGACTACCGGTTTGGTTATAACCTGCTACTGGATGAGGAAAACAGCATAGAGAAAAAACTGCACACGCCTGTGCGGGAAGAATGGGAGGCTGAAGATTATGAATTTAGTGATTGCTGAAAAACCATCGGTTGCACAAAGTCTGGCTACGGTAATCGGTGCAACTGCTCGTAAGGATGGGTATCTGGAGGGTAACGGCTGGCGTGTCAGCTGGTGCGTGGGCCACCTGGCCGGTCTTGCGGATGCAGACAGCTATGGCTCCAAGTATGCCAAGTGGCGATATGATGACCTGCCTATTCTGCCGGAGCATTGGCAGATGGTAGTGGGAAAGGATAAGAAAAAGCAGTTTGATATTCTCAAAAAGCTGATGAACGCCCCGGATGTGACGGAGGTAGTAAATGCCTGTGATGCCGGACGCGAGGGCGAGCTGATCTTCCGCAGCGTCTATGAGCTGGCAGGCTGCCAAAAGCCGATGAAAAGGCTCTGGATTTCTTCGATGGAGGATTCCACCATAAGGGAGGGCTTTGCAAACCTGCGCCCAGGTGTAGATTATGATGGACTTCGGGATGCTGCTCTCTGCCGTGCCAAGGCCGACTGGTTGGTAGGGATCAATGCCACAAGGCTTTTTTCCGTGCTGTACCACCGCACCCTCAACATCGGACGCGTGATGTCCCCAACGCTGGCACTGATTGTCCAGCGAGAAGCTGAAATCGACACATTTAAGCCGGTTCCTTTTTATACCGTGGCGCTGGAGCTGCCCGGTCTTACCGTATCCGGGGAGCGCATGAGTGACCGAGCAAGCGCAGAGCAGCTGAAAGAAGCCTGTCAGGGTGCAGCTGTCACAATCAAAAAGGTGGAGTGCAAGGAAAAGTCCGAAAAGCCGCCTGCCCTCTATGACCTGACTACTCTGCAAAGAGATGCCAACCGCCTGCTTGGATTTACAGCCCAGCAGACCCTGGACTATCTGCAAAGCCTGTATGAAAAGAAGCTCTGCACCTATCCCCGTACTGACAGCCGCTATCTGACCGGTGATATGGCAGACAGCCTGCCGGTGTTGGTGAATCTGGTTGCCAATGCTATGCCGTTTCGCAAAGGGATCGCCATTACCTGTGATCCGCAGACAGTCATCAACGATAAGAAAGTAACCGACCACCACGCAGTAATCCCTACCAGAAATCTCAAGGATGCAGACCTTTCTGCCCTTCCTGCGGGAGAAAAAGCGGTGCTGGAGCTGGTGGCCCTGCGTCTGCTGTGTGCCGTGGCCCAGCCCCATATCTATTCGGAAACCGTTGTGATTGCAGCGTGTGCCGGTAGGGAGTTTACCGCCAAAGGAAAAACGGTGAAGCACCCCGGATGGAAAGCACTGGAGGACGCCTACCGTGCCAAAATGAAGGATGCAGAGCCGAAAAAAGAGGGCGCAGAGAAAGCCCTGCCGGAGCTGACCGAAGGACAGACCCTTTCGGTTGTTGCTGCAATCGTCAAAGAAGGCAAAAGCAGTCCGCCCCTGCACTTTACGGAGGACACTCTGTTGTCCGCGATGGAGACTGCCGGAAAAGAGGATATGCCGGAGGATGCCGAGCGAAAAGGTCTGGGGACACCGGCCACCCGTGCCGGTATTTTGGAAAAGCTGGTATCTGCCGGTTTTCTGGAACGAAAAAAGAGCAGGAAAACGGTGCAGCTTCTCCCTTCCCACGATGCAGTTTCCCTGATCACAGTGCTGCCGGAACAACTGCAATCGCCGCTTCTGACTGCCGAGTGGGAGTACCGCCTGGGCGAGATCGAGCGCGGGCAGCTTGCCCCGGAGGAGTTTTTAGACGGGATCAGCACCATGCTGAAAGATTTGGTGGGGACTTATCAGGTCATCAAGGGAACTGAGTATCTGTTCACTCCGCCCCGTGAGGTGGTGGGCAAATGCCCTCGCTGCGGCGGTGAAGTTGCAGAACTGCAAAAAGGCTTCTTCTGTCAGAATGATTCTTGCAAATTTGCAATCTGGAAAAACAACAAATGGTGGGCTGCCAAGAAAAAAGAGCCGACCAAAGCTGTGGTGTCTGCGCTGCTGAACGATGGCTGTGTCCGTGTGACGGGGCTATATTCGGAGAAAACCGGCAAGACCTATGATGCCACTGTGGTTTTGGAGGACGATGGACAGTATGCCAACTTCAAGCTGGAATTTGACCAGCGGAAAGGAGGCAGCCGATGAAGCTCTCTTTAGTGGAACGGGAAACCATTCTCCTCTATAACCAGGCAGAATCAATGGCTGAGGTCTATACCCACGATCCCCGTCTGATGGAGAAGCTGGAACTGCTGGCAAAAAAGCACCCCGACCAGATCACCCGAAAGGACGCCCATAACTTTACCGTCCCCAAGCGGTGTGTATTAGTCCGGGAGCCATACAGCGCCGAGCGTCGCAAAGCTGCCAGTGAGCGTGCGAAAGCCGCCGGATACCAGCCCCCTGTGAAAAAGTCCGGCAGTTAAAGGCACATGGCAGAGAATGTATTTGAAGCGGTCAAGCAGTCGGTCAGCACCAGAGAAGCGGCAGAGTTTTACGGGATAAAAGTCAGTCGAACTGGTATGGCCTGCTGTCCCTTTCACGATGATAAGAACCCCAGCATGAAGGTAGACCAGCGGTTCCACTGCTTTGGTTGCGGTGCAGATGGGGATGTGATCGACTTTACCGCAAAGCTCTTTAACCTCTCCCCAAAAGAAGCGGCGGAGAAACTGGCACAGGACTTTGGCCTGATCTATGACAGTCAGGCCCCGCCCCGCAGGAGATATGTCCGGCAAAAAACCGAGGCACAGAAGTTTCGGGAGGATCGACAGCGCTGTTATCGCGTACTGTCCGATTACTACTATCTGTTGAAAAAATGGGAAGCCGACTGTTCTCCTAGGACACCGGAGGAAGAACCGCACCCCCGTTTTGTGGAAGCAATCCAGAAGAAAGCCTATGTAGAATACCTGCTGGACCTTTTCCTTTATGAAAGTGAAGAAGAACAAAAGGCATGGATTGCAGAACACACAGCAGAAATCACACACTTGGAAAGGAGATTGAAAATCATGGCTGAGAACAAACCCACCAACCGAGAACGGCTAAGGGAAATCACAGATGGCATCGAGCAGGGCATCAAAGAACTGTTTGAGAGTGAAAAGTATATGCGCTATCTGTCCGTCATGTCCCGCTTCCACCGCTATTCGGTAAACAACACCATGCTCATCTATATGCAGAAGCCGGACGCCACATTGGTAGCCGGATACAATAAGTGGAAAGACCAGTTTGAGCGTCATGTAAAAAAGGGCGAGCATGGCATTACCATCATCGCTCCCACACCGTATAAGAAGAAAATCGAGGAGCAGAAGCTGGACCCAGATACCAAGGCTCCGATTCTGGATAAAGACGGAAAGATCGTCACAGAGGAAAAAGAAATCGAGATTCCCATGTTTCGCCCTGTCAAGGTCTTTGATGTGAGTCAGACCGACGGGAAACCTTTGCCGGAGCTTGCTTCCTCTCTTTCCGGTAATGTGCCAAATTATGAGGCATTCATGGAGGCCCTGCGCCGCAGCGCACCGGTGCCGATTACTTTTGAAGCAATGGCCGCCGATACGGACGGCTATTTTTCTGCCGATCATCAGAAAATTGCCATTCGTCAGGGCATGAGCGAGGTGCAGACGGTTTCGGCCACGGTTCACGAGATTGCTCACAGCAAGCTCCATGACCCTAAAAAATATGAAATGCTACCGTCATGGAAGGTTGTGCAGGAGAGTGAAGGTGGAACCAAACATGATTTCAAGTTGGATTTTGCCACAGAAAAAGAAGCCGAACAGTTTGCTTCTGATATGGATTGGCGTTATGTGGACGAAAATCAGTTTGAATGGCGTCTTGCAGTTGAGGAAGATCCAACCGCAGAAAAACGGGCAATCAAAAACCGCCACACGGAGGAAGTGGAGGCTGAAAGCATCTCCTATGCGGTCTGCAAGTATTTTGGCATCGAGACCGGAGAAAACAGCTTCGGCTATATTGCAAGCTGGAGCCAGGGCAAAGAGCTGAAAGAGCTGAGAGCCAGTTTGGAGACCATCAACAAAACCTCCGGCACTTTGATCTCCGACATTGAGCGCCACTATAAGGAAATCTGCAAAGAGCGCGGAATCGACCCTCATGCAAAGGTAGAGCCGGAACCCGCCCCGATAGAGCAGCCAGAAGATGCCGCTAAGGTATCTGATAGACAGCAGACCGGCGATCTGACCTACTATGTAGCAGAGTGCATGGAATTTCCAAACCTCGGAGAATACCACGATAACCTGTCTTTGGAGGAAGCAATCCGCATTTATCAGGAGATTCCGGCAGAACGAATGAACGGGATCAAGGGCATTGGTTTTGAGCTGAAAGACGGAAGCGACTATGAAGGACCGTTTCCGATTTTGACCGGGCAGACCATTGACCTGGACACTATCCAGGCAATCGACTATTACCGTGACAATCCGCTGGTACAGAAAGCGGTAAAGGAACTGGCTGCGGCCATGCCGGAAATGGAGGTACTGGGGGCGGATGCCAACCAGCAGGAGGCTTTGTTTCTGATCAACGATACTACCTATCTTCATATCCAACCTTGTGACAGCGGATGGGACTACACTCTTTACGATGCTGCGTCCATGAAAGAGCTGGATGGTGGTCAGCTGGATATGCCGGAGCTTTCCTGCATGAAGGCAGTTCTCCAGATTTGTGATGATAATGATCTGGACAGCACTTCGCTCAGACGCGCTCCCTTGTCTATGGTTGAGACCTTGCAGGAAGCTGCTTATGAGCAGATGCAGGCAGAGGCAAGTCAGATGACCGCTTCTTCCCAGCTGCCGGAAGCGCAGGAGCAGGCACTGGATGAATACCCCATGCCGGATGAGCAGGTATCCACACCGGATATGCAGGAATATGGCTACTCCTATGATGGGATGCTCCCTGTTACCAGAGAACGGGCGCTGGAACTGGATGCCGCCGGTTTGACCGTCTATGTGCTGCATGAGGACAATACGGAGAGCATGGTGTTTGACCCGCAGGAAATCATGGATCATGGCGGAATTTTCGGTGTGGACCGTGAGGAATGGGAGAAAAGCCCTCAGTTCCACGAAAAGGTCATGGAGCGCCAGGAACATCAGCAGGAACGGGAACAGGCATTTCTTGCTCAGAACAGAGATTGCTTTGCCATCTATCAGGTGAGCCGTGACGATCCGCAGAATGTGCGCTTTATGAATCTGGACTGGTTAAAGTCCCATAACATTTCCATAGACCGCAGCAATTATGACCTCATTTACACAGCTCCTCTGAGGGAGTCTGGCACTGTGCCGGAGCAGCTGGAAAAACTCTATCAGCAATTCAATCTGGAAAAGCCCGTGGACTTTCACAGTCCCTCCATGAGCGTCAGCGACATCGTTGCGATCAGACAGGACGGTAAGGTATCCTGTCATTACTGTGACAGTGTTGGTTTTACCCAGATCCCCGGATTCCTGCCAGAAAACCCGCTGAAAAATGCGGAAATGATGCTGGAGGACGATTACGGCATGATCGACGGTATCATCAACAATGGCGCAAAAGAACCTACGGTGGCAGAGCTGGAACAGCAGGCCCGAAGCGGTCAGCCCATTTCCCTGATGGAGTTGGCAGCCGCCACCCATCGGGAGGAACGGGAAAAGAAAAAGTCCGTCATGGAGCAGCTGAAAGGCCAGCCCAAGACAGAACACAAAAAGACAGCACCCAAAAAGAGTGCGGAAAGGGAGATTTGATATGGGAAACTTTACTTTTGAGGAAATGAACCTGATGTGCATTTACAATACCGGCAGCCGCACCGGGCTGATTGACAGTTTGCGTGAGATGCGCGGCGAGCTTTCGCCGGAGGAAACGGAGCTGAGAGAGTTGACCGACAGCGCCCTTACGAAGCTCTGTGCGATGACCGATGAGAAGTTTGCCGAACTGGAGCTGTACCCGGATTTTGACCAGTAAACAACATAACCGCAGGGATGGGGTGGCGATCTGCCACCCCACCTTTTTACCCCAAAACTGAAAGGAGGACAGAACACTATGCCAACCAAAGCTGAACTATATGCACAGATGGCGGACAAGGTGGCAACGCAGCTCACGGGGAGCTGGCAGGAATGGGCAGGGTTTCTCACCACTGCTTCCCGCCTTTACAAGTACCCGTTCCATGAGCAGCTGATGATCTATGCCCAGCGACCGGACGCTACCGCCTGTGCAGAGTACGATTTATGGAATGAAAAGATGGGCCGTTATGTAAGGCGCGGTTCCAAGGGAATCGCTCTGGTGGATGATTCCGGGGACAGACCTCGCCTGCGTTATGTCTTTGACATTTCCGACACCGGAACCCGTGAACATTCCCGCACTCCCTGGCTGTGGCAGTTGGAGGAGCGCCATCTGGATTCCGTGCAGGCCATGCTGGAGCGCACCTATGATGTTTCCGGTGATGATCTTGCCGGACAGCTCACGGAGGTAGCTGGAAAACTGGCCGAGGAATACTGGACGGAGCATCAGCAGGACTTCTTCTATATCGTTGACGGTTCCTTTTTGGAGGAATATGATGAGTATAACATCGGAGTGCAGTTCAAGGCAGCCGCCACCGTCAGCATCACTTACGCTTTGATGTCCCGCTGTGGACTGGAGCCGGAACGCTACTTCGACCACGAAGATTTCATGGCGATCTTTGATTTCAACACCCCGTCCACCATCGGGGCGCTGGGAACAGCGGTCAGCCAGATCAACCAGCAGGTGCTGCGGCAGATCGGCGTTACCGTCCGAAATGCAGAGCGCGAAGCCAACCAAGAAAGGAGCAAGCAAGATGAACAATCCCATGACCTACATCCAGAACGGAGACTATCAGATTCCCGACCTGAAGCTGAGCCAGCAGCCGGAGAAACCCCTGGGCAAGTACGGCAGGATGAGGAAAACCTACCTGAAAGAACACCGTCCCATCCTCTACAACCAGATGTTGCTGAGCGAGAAGCTGTACCCGCACCTCATCGAGATCGACGAGACCGCCCAGAGCAGACTGGAGCAGATGATGCCCCAGCTGGCGAAAGAAGTGGGAGCCACCGAGCAACTGAAAGCCAGCGATCCCATGAAGTGGGTGGGGCTGATGAACACTTGCAAAGCCCAGGCAGAGGAGATCCTGATGGCGGAGCTTATCAACAGCTGACCCTAAACCTGTTCCTTTCCGAAGCGGAGCAGATCCAATCCATAGATGAAGCAGAGAATGTAGCGCATACATCCTCTGCTTTTTCTTTTGCTCAAAATGATATTGATCATGTGCTGCGTTTGGGCGGCAATACAGACCGCCAGAGAGAGCGTGTGGTTGCTGCCTTTGAAAAGCAGAAAACCACCGCTGAGATTGCCGAGATACTGAAAAAGCTGTACCACGGCGGCAACGGCCTTGGCAGTGTGAGCGTATGGTATGCCGAGGATGGTATCCATCTTTCCCACGGGAAGTCTGTCCGTTATGACAGGTCTGCCCAGGTCATTTCCTGGGAGAGTGCCGCAGAGCGCATCGGGGAACTTTTGGAAAGTGGCCAGTTTGCCTCCAATGTGGAGCTTGCAGAAGCGGCAGGCTATGAACGCTCCCTCCTTGCAGAAAAACTTTGGCATCTGTACCACGATTTCAGCGATAAAGCCAGAGATTCCGGGTATCTGTCCTGTCTGTCCGGTATTCAGAGAACCGGGTTTCCGGAAGAAACTGCATGGCTTGCCGAGCAGCTGAGTGACCTGACTTTCCGCCAAACCCTAAAGGAAGAATACGCTGCCTTCTGGACTGCCTATCAGCAGGACCGTGACCTGTTGCGCTTTCATTACCATAGGCCAAGGGAAATCTGGGAGAACCTGAAAGACCTTGACCTGCCCCGCAGGACTTTTTCTTCGGACCTTTCCCAAGTGCCAACCGTCCAGCATTTCATTACCGAGGATGAGATCGACGCCGCCATGACCGGCGGCAGCAGTTTTGCCGGAGGAAAAGGCCGTATCTATGCGTTCTTCATGGCAAACCATACGGATAAGGAGAGAGTGAGATTCCTCAAAGACGAGTATGGCATTGGCGGACGCTCTCATGCCCTGTCCGGCGCAACACACAGCGGCGAAGAGCACGACGGGAAAGGACTGCACTATAAAAAGCAGGACTGCCCGGATGTTCACTTGAACTGGGAAAAGGTTGCCAAGCGCATTACCTCACTTGTCCAGAAAGACCGCTATCTTACCGAACAGGAACAGGCACAGTATGACAAGATCCAGTCTGAACAGGAACTGGCCGAAGAAGATGCCATTCAAGCCCAGCAGCCGGAGATGGAGGAAGAAACACCAAAGCCTACCCTTGGGGAGCAGTTTGAGCAGTATAGGCCTGTGGTGACTGCCGCCATTTCCGAGGATACCGCATATCGCAATGCCTGCGGTCATTCTGACCGTGAAAATGCTGTCATCGAGGGTAATGCCGCTGTGCGCCGTGCAGTCCTTGGTTCTAAGGATATGGAGCTGATCCGACTCTATTCGGATGTGCCGGAGTTCCGTCAGCGTTTACACCGGGAAGTGATCGACGAGACCTATCCAAAGCTCCATGAGCTTCTGCGCCCTCTTTCTCAGGAAGATATTGATACTGCCCTTTGTGCATGGAACGGCAATATCGAGAGTAAACACACTGTTGTCCGCTATATGAAAGACCATGCAAGAGAAAAAGATACCGCCGCATGGCTGGCTCAGGAATACGGCGGCAGTAACAGCAACAGCCTGTTCGTTGTCCGTGCCGGCAGCCCGGAGGAAACGCAGCTGCCCTGGCCGAAGGTACAGCGCCGGATTGCCCAGCTCATTCAGGAGGACCGGTTCTATACCGAAGAAGAACAGAACCGTTTTGACGACATCGACCCAATCGCCATCCGGGAAGCTCTGGAAGAAAGAGGGATCGTCAACGGACAGGTGGCAGACCCGGAAAAACTGGACAATGCCCCGTTTATCCAACAGGTGATGTCAGATGCAGAGCAGATCGCAGATGCCGAGACAGAGCAGACTTCCGAAGTTTCCATTTCCGATGAGGAATATGACGCAGTTCGCCGCCCAATTCCGCAAAGAACCTCCTATGACCCTGCTGCCCCGGTCTATGCCGTGGGCGATACCGTGTATATCGAGGATGACGCCTATCAGATCACCGAGCTGCGGGAGGACACCGTACAGCTTCTGCCCACCGGGATGGTATATCCCATCTACCGGGCAGAGCGCAAAGAACAGTTCGAGCAGCTGCTTCGGGCAGACCGCCGCAATGCTTACTATACCGAGTTTCTTCCTATTGCCCCGGACAAGGCAGATCAGGACTTACGGGATGTATTGGCTCATGGACTGATGGATGAAGCGGATAAAAAGCAGATTTCCACGCTGCTGCAATCCGGCAGGAGTAACAGCGAGATCGCCTACTGGTTGAGCAGAGCCTATTCCGGTGAGATCGAGACACTGAATCTGGAGACCGGCGATATTGCCGATTACCGTACCACGGCACAGGGCATAGAACTGGAAGTCATGGATGCAGAGGAAAAGCGTCTGGCTATGCTGTATTTCCGCTGGGATGAGGTTGCACCTTTGCTGCGCGGACTGTACGCCCGTCAGCAGGACGGTTTGGGACAGGAACAGCCCCAACCGGCTACCGAATCCCCGACCTTCCATTCCGAGACCATGGCCGTCTATCCGGGCGATAAGAACAATCTGCCTTATGATGTGGTGGTGGAACGACTGCATATCGAGGAGCCGGAGCCACCAGCCCCTGTGACAGAGCCGGAGAAAACCTTTGAGGAAGTGCTGGACGAACACCCGGTTTCCATTCAGGTCAATGGCCAGTGGCAGACCTTTCCCAATGCCAAAGCTGCCGAGGAAGCCTCCTATGAGGAATACAAGGCTAACCTGCGTCGCAATGCAAAAAACTTCCGCATTACTGATGAGCATTTGGGCGAAGGCGGTCCGAAAGCCAAGTTCCAGGCAAATGTTAATGCCATTCGTTTGCTGAAAGAGCTGGAAGCTGCCGGACAGCAGGCAAGCCCCGAACAGCAGGAGGTTCTTTCTCGATATGTGGGCTGGGGCGGTCTCTCTGATGCGTTTGACCCGGAGAAACCGGTATGGGCTTTAGAGTATGCCCAGCTAAAAGAACTGCTGACCCCGGAGGAATATGCCGCCGCCAGAAGCTCTACCCTCAACGCGCACTACACCAGTCCCACGGTAATCCGGGCCATCTATGAAGCGGTGGACCGCATGGGTTTTGAGACCGGCAACATCCTGGAGCCGTCCTGCGGTGTGGGCAATTTCTTCGGTATGCTACCAGAAGAAATGCGAAACAGCCGTCTGTATGGCGTGGAGCTGGATTCCATCAGTGGACGGATTGCAAAGCAGCTCTACCCCAAGGCGGACATCACAGTAGGCGGCTTTGAGACCACCGATAGGCGTGACTTCTTTGACCTTGCCATCGGCAATGTACCTTTCGGTCAGTATCAGGTCAATGACAAAGCCTACAACAAGCTGAATTTCAGTATTCACAACTACTTTTTCGCCAAAGCACTGGACCAGGTGCGTCCCGGCGGCGTGGTAGCTTTTGTAACCTCCCGCTATACTATGGACGCCAAGGATTCCACCGTGCGCCGCTATCTTGCCCAGCGTGCCGAACTGCTGGGAGCTATCCGTCTGCCCAATGATGCGTTCAAAAAGAATGCCGGTGCCGAGGTTGTATCGGACATCATCTTTCTCCAAAAGCGAGACCGCCCGCTGGACATTGCACCAGAGTGGACGCAGACCGGACAAACGGAGGATGGATTTGCCATCAACCGGTATTTTATCGACCACCCGGAAATGGCGCTGGGCAGACAGGAGCCGGTAAGCACCGCTCATGGTATGGATTACACCGTGAACCCTATCGAGGGACTGGAGCTTTCCGACCAGCTGCATGATGCTGTGAAGTACATTCATGGCACTTATCAGGAGGCAGAGCTGCCGGAGCTGGGTGAAGGCGAAGCCATTGACACCTCCATTCCTGCCGACCCAAATGTGAAGAACTATTCCTATGCCATTGTAGACGGGCAGGTGTACTATCGGGAAAACAGCCGCATGGTGCGCCCTGACCTCAACGCCACCGCCGAAGCCCGCGTGAAAGGGCTGGTGGGCCTGCGGGAATGTGTCCAGCAGCTCATTGATCTCCAAATGGACGCCGCCACACCGGACAGCGCCATCCAGGATAAACAGGCTGAACTGAACCGGCTCTATGATAGCTTTTCCGCAAAATATGGTCTTATCAATGACCGGGCGAACCGACTGGCCTTTGCCGATGATTCCAGCTACTATCTGCTCTGCGCGCTGGAAGTCATTGACGAGGACGGCAAGCTGGAACGCAAGGCGGATATGTTCACCAAGCGCACCATCAAGCCCCATCAGGCGGTGGCTGTGGTGGATACGGCAAGTGAAGCACTGGCGGTGTCCATCTCGGAAAAAGCCTGCGTGGATATGGACTATATGAGCCAGCTTACCGGAAAAACAAAAGAAGCACTGGCCGGAGAACTGCAAGGCGTGATCTTCCGTGTGCCGGGACAGCTGGAACAGGACGGCACACCCCATTATGTGACTGCTGATGAATACCTTTCCGGCAATGTACGCCGCAAACTGCGTCAGGCGCAGCGGGCGGCACAGCAGGACCCTTCTTTTGCAGTCAATGTGGAAGCTCTTACCGCCGCCCAGCCCAAAGACCTGGATGCGTCGGAAATTGAGGTGCGTCTGGGCGCTACCTGGATTGACAAGGAGTACATCCAGCAGTTTATGTACGAGACCTTCAACACCCCGTTTTATCTCCAGCGCAGCATTGAGGTCAACTATTCCTCCTTTACTGCTGAATGGCAGATCAAGGGGAAATCTTCTGTATCCTACAACGATGTGGCAGCTTATACCACCTACGGAACCAGCCGCGCCAACGCCTACAAGATTCTGGAGGATTCCTTAAACCTGCGGGATGTCCGTATCTATGACACCATAGAGGACGCAGACGGAAAAGAGCGCCGCGTACTAAACGCCAAGGAGACCACTCTGGCTGCCCAAAAACAGCAGGCGATCCAGGAAGCCTTTAGGGACTGGATCTGGAGAGACCCGGAGCGCCGCCAGACTTTGGTGCGCCAGTATAACGAAGAAATGAACTCTACCCGTCCCCGCGAGTATGATGGCAGCCATATCACTTTTGGCGGCATGAACCCGGCCATTACCCTGCGGGAACACCAGAAAAGTGCCATCGCCCATGTGCTGTATGGCGGAAATACCCTGCTGGCACACGAAGTAGGCGCGGGCAAAACCTTTGAGATGGTGGCCGCTGCGATGGAAGCCAAACGCCTGGGCTTGTGCCAGAAATCTCTCTTTGTGGTTCCAAACCATCTGACAGAGCAGTGGGCGTCGGAGTTTCTGCGTCTCTATCCTTCCGCCAATATCTTAGTCACAACCAAAAAGGACTTTGAGACCCATAACCGAAAGAAGTTCTGCGCTCGTATTGCGACGGGTGATTATGATGCCATCATCATGGGACACAGCCAGTTTGAGCGTATCCCCATCAGCCGGGAGCGTCAGGAACGGCTTCTCTATGAGCAGATCGACGAGATCACCGAGGGTATCGCAGAGGTGCAGGCCAGCGGCGGCGAGCGTTTTACCGTCAAGCAGCTGGAGCGTACCAGAAAGTCTCTGGAAGCCAGACTGGAAAAGCTGCAAGCCGAGGGGCGAAAAGATGATGTGGTAACTTTTGAGCAGCTGGGTGTGGACCGGCTGTTTGTGGACGAGGCCCACAACTACAAGAACCTGTTTTTATACACAAAAATGCGGAATGTGGCTGGTCTTTCCACATCGGACGCGCAGAAATCCTCCGATATGTTTGCCAAGTGCCGCTATATGGATGAGATCACCGGAAACCGTGGCGTGATCTTTGCCACCGGCACACCGGTCAGCAACTCCATGACCGAGCTTTACACCATGCAGCGTTATCTTCAATATGAACGCCTGCAAGAACTGAACATGACCCACTTCGACTGCTGGGCTTCCCGATTTGGGGAGACCGTCACAGCATTGGAGCTGGCACCGGAAGGCACCGGCTACCGGGCAAGAACGAGATTCAGCAAGTTCTTTAACTTGCCTGAGCTGATGAACCTGTTCAAAGAAGTGGCCGACATTAAGACTGCCGATCAGTTAAATCTCCCTACCCCGGAAGTGGAGTACCACAACATCGTGGCGCAACCCACCGAACATCAGCAGGAAATGGTCAAGGCTCTTTCGGAGCGCGCATCGCTGGTACACAGCGGAACCGTTGACCCGTCCCAGGATAATATGCTCAAGATTACCTCGGATGGCCGCAAGCTGGGGCTTGACCAGAGGATCGTCAACCAGATGCTGCCGGATGAACCCGGAACAAAGGTCAATCAGTGCGTGGACAACATCATGCAGATCTGGCGGGACGGCAAAGCTGACAAGCTGACCCAGCTGGTGTTCTGCGACATTTCTACCCCGCAGGCAAAAGCTCCTGTAAGCAAGGCGGCGAAAACGCTGGATAATCCACTGCTTCACGCACTGGAAGGCGCTGTGCCTCTGTCGGAGCAGGAACCGGTCTTTACGGTATATGACGATATTCGTCAGAAACTCATTGCCCAGGGGATGCCTGCCGACCAGATCGCTTTTATCCATGAAGCCAATACCGAAGTGCGGAAAAAGGAGCTGTTCTCTAAAGTCCGTACCGGTCAGGTTCGTGTCCTTTTGGGCAGCACCGCCAAGATGGGCGCAGGCACCAATGTGCAGGACCGTCTGGTGGCACTTCATGACCTGGACTGTCCGTGGAGACCGGGAGACCTTGCCCAGCGCAAGGGCCGTATCGAGCGCCAGGGCAACCAGAACCCCCTTGTCCATGTGTACCGCTATGTGACAGAAGGAACTTTTGACGCATACCTCTGGCAGACGGTGGAGAACAAGCAGAAATTTATCAGCCAGATCATGACCAGCAAAAGTCCGGTTCGCTCCTGCGATGATGTGGATGAAACCGCCCTGAGTTTTGCAGAGATCAAGGCTCTGTGTGCCGGAGATCCCCGTATCAAGGAGCGTATGGATTTGGATGTGGAGGTATCCCGCCTGAAGCTGATGAAAGCTGACCACCAGAGCAAGCAGTACCGTCTGGAGGACCAGCTGCTCAAATACTTCCCAGAGGAGATTGAAAAGCACAAGGGCTTTATCAAGGGCTTTGAATCTGACCTGGAGGTTTTGGCAGCTCACCCGCACCCGGAGGACGGCTTTGCCGGTATGGAGATTCGTGGAGACCTGCTGACCGATAAGGAGAACGCCGGTGCAGCCCTTTTGGATGCCTGCAAGGAGGTTAAAACCTCCGATCCGGTGCAGATCGGCAACTACCGGGGGTATGCCATGTCCGTGGAATTTTCCGCTTGGAAACAGGAGTATACGCTCCTGCTGAAAGGACAGATGACCCACCGGGCAACCCTTGGTACAGACCCTCGCGGAAATCTTACCCGTATCGACAATGCCCTTGCTCAGATGCCCCAGCGTCTGGAGGCGGCAAAGGCCCAGCTGGATAACCTCTATCAGCAGCAGGCTGCCGCAAAGGAGGAAGTCGGAAAGCCATTCCTTTATGAAGAAGAACTGAGAAGCAAAAACGCCCGTCTGGTGGAGCTGGATACCCTGCTCAACATCGACGGAAAGGGGCAGGCACACACCGAGTCTGTTGTTGCCAAAAGCACACGGCCTTCGGTGCTGGATAACCTAAAACGCCCGGTGCAACCCCGCAGTACAGACAAGAAACCAAAACAGCATGAGGAGGTGCGATAACATGAATACTAACGATCTGAATACAGCCCTTTATGAAAAGATGGCTGCCGAACAGGATAAGTTCCGGGACTGGCTGAAAAGCCAGCCCCCGGAAGAAATCCTGCACCACACCTATGAATATACTGTCCGTGAGGATATTGTGATGGCGATGGAGGAGCTGGAGCTGACCGACGCCCAGGCCAAGGCACTTTTGGAATCTCCCTCTCCATTGGCGGATGTGTACCGCTATTTTGAAAAGCTGGAGACCGGCTATATGGATGTGATCCGGGACAGTATTGAGAACCGTGCCGATGATGTGTGCAAGGCGCAGGAAGAATTACGAACCGCCCCTCTCTACCCCCATTCTGCCGCCTATGCGTCCGAGCATGGAGAGATGGCACAATATAACCGTTCGTATCAGGCGAACAGCGCCTGCAAAGAAGCCATTGCGCAGACCATCAGCGCCCACTATGCAGAGAACCGGCTGGATACGGAGGCGGCGGTCAAAGATGTGCTGGAAAAGTTCGGGGCGGAACGGGTACAGTTCATTCTTGCAAACACCATCCAGCACAAGAACCATGACGGGCGTATCTCTCAGGACAATAAAGCCTGGGCAAAAACCATTCCCATGCCGGAGGACAGCGGCGCTTCCCGCCACTGCGCCTATCTGGTTGTGGATGGGGTCAATCCCGGTCTGACCGATCTGTTTACCAGGCAGGCCAGAAAAACCATGCAGGAACAGCAGAAAAGTTCTGTCCTGCAAAAGCTCAAACAGGAACCGCCTGCCCATAAGCCTGCCGCCCCGAAGAAACAGGAGCCGGAGCGATAACCATGGCAAAGCGCAAGCGGGATGTGCCGGTTTTGTTTTGGGTGTCCGCAGAAGAACTGGAACTGATCCATCAAAAGATGCAGCAATACGGGACAGAGAATTTGAGCGCTTATCTGCGGAAAATGGCGCTGGATGGTTATGTGGTCAAGCTGGAACTGCCAGAGCTGAAGGAGCTGGTCTCCCTGATGCGCCGAAGCAGCAACAACTTGAACCAGCTGACCCGCAAAGTGCATGAGACCGGGCGGGTTTATAATGCTGACTTGGAGGATATATCCCAGCGGCAGGAACAACTGTGGGAGGGTGTGAAGGAAATCCTTACCCAACTCTCCAAACTTTCATAACAGGGATAGATACTCCATTTGCGGAGGGAGGAACGGCGTTTCTTCGCCGCACCTTCCTCCGCTTTTTCTTTTTG
>OGKK01000201.1_pt1 | contig 24208 bp, 18 predicted proteins | sample 1572401 | NCBI WGS metagenome assembly OGKK01 (sample SAMEA2582155, study PRJEB24529) | metagenome | biome: Human gut stool | place: China | collected 2011 | reverse complement strand
TTATGAGATAAAAACTTATCTCATTCTCAATCACTTATAAAAAATACGTACTTTCCTTAAGGAAAACGACAGCTTCTCTTAAGAGATTTTTTTGCCGCGTTCAATCTGTAAGGTTATTTTTTTATTTTAGTTACCTTAAGATGGTAACTACTCAATCATTTTTGATCTAGGGATACACGACTCCAAAAGAAGGAGGGTGCGTCATGGACTTATGACACACCCTCCTCTTTGTTTTTATTCTTTTTTATTCTTTTTAATCAGATTCTTTTTTTAATCAGATTATTTCTTCGTTGCTCTGATGAAGAAGCCGATCAGGCAGATGTAGGCGATGAGCGAGCAAACCTCAGACATTGGGTTAACCCACCAGCTTTCTGCGATGCTGGCCTCTATGCCGCCAAACTTCAGCAGGGCGCTAACCACACCCATCAAGGCTCCACCGGCAATGAAACCGCTGGCGATGAGCGTACCCTTCTCGCCACGCTCCGCATTCACCTTAGTATCCTTGCTGCGCGAAGTAACATACCAGTTGATGGCACCACCTACCAGCAGCGGAACGTTCAGCTCCAATGGAATAAACATACCCAGGGCAAAAGCCAGGGCTGGAATCTTGAAGTAAGTGAGCACGATGGCAATCACGGCTCCGATGCCGTAGAGAATCCAAGGTGCACCCACACCATTCATCAGCGGGTCGATGACCGCAGCCATCGCATTCGCCTGAGGAGCAGCCAGAGAGCCGGAAGCGAATCCGTAGGTCTCGTTGAGCAGCATCATCACGCCGCCCACGGTAGCCGCACTCACCAGGGTGCCGAGGAACTTCCATCCCTCCTGCTTCTTTGGAGTAGTACCCAGCCAGTAACCAATCTTCAGGTCGGTAATGAACGAACCTGCCACAGAAAGGGCTGTACAGACTACACCACCCATAATCAGGGCGGCAAGCATTCCGCCAGGACCTTTCAAACCTACTGCCACCATCACCACAGAGGCGAAGATGAGCGTCATCAGGGTCATTCCCGAAACAGGGTTTGAACCCACGATAGCGATGGCATTAGCCGCTACGGTAGTAAAGAGGAAGGCGATGACAGCCACCAGCAGGATGGCGATAACGGCGAAGAGCAGATTGCCATCCATCACACCAAACCAGAAGAAGAGGAAGGTGATGAGGATGGTGACGAGCGAACCGATGGCGATGATCTTAAAAGAGATGTCGCGCTGGGTACGCTTCACGTTCTCATCCACATCGCTCTTGCCCTTCAGTTCCTTGGCGGCAAGTCCTACGGCGCTCTTGATAATGCCCCAGCTCTTGATGATGCCGATGATACCAGCCATGGCGATACCGCCGATACCGATGCTGCGGGCGTAGGCACGGAAGATTTCCTCCGGACTCATCGCACCCACGGTCTTCACGATGCTAGGATCCCAGGCGCTGAGCACGCTGTCGTGGAAGATGACGCTCATGCCTGGCACAATCAGCCACCATACCACGAGCGAACCCAGGCAGGTGAAGAATGCGTATTTCAATCCGATGATGTAACCCAATCCCAATACGGCTGCACCTGTGTTCACTTTGAACACGAGCTTCGCCTTGTCGGCAAGGTCGCATCCCAGACTTACCACACGGGAAGTGAAGTTCTCGTTCCACCATCCCAGACTGGCTACGATGAAATCGTAAAGACCACCCACCAGTCCGGCGATGAGCAGGGGCTTAGCCTGGTCGCCACCCTTGGCTCCGCTCACCAACACCTGCGTGGTGGCTGTAGCTTCAGGGAACGGATATTTTCCGTGCATGTTGCTTACGAAGTACTTGCGGAAAGGTATGAGGAACAGGATTCCCAACACGCCTCCCAGGGCAGAAGCCATGAAAATCTTCATAAACGAAGTAGTCATTTCCGGATATTTAGCCTGCAGGATGTATATGGCTGGCAGGGTGAAGATTGCTCCTGCCACCACGGCACCCGAGCAGGCTCCGATGCTCTGGATGATGACGTTCTCGCCCAGCGCCTTGCTTCGCTTGGTGGCGGTACTTACGCCCACGGCGATGATGGCGATAGGGATGGCTGCCTCGAACACCTGACCCACCTTCAAGCCCAGATAGGCTGCGGCGGCAGAGAAGATGACGGCCATCACGATACCCCAGGTCACCGACCATCCGTTTACCTCAGGATAAACCTTGTCTGGCGACATCAGCGGCTTGTATTCCTCCCCGTCCTTGAGTTCGCGGAATGCGTTCTCGGGGAGCTGCAAATTTTCTTTTTCTTCCATTATTTTTCGATTCTGATGATGTATTCACTCATGAAGCTGGCACCTGACTGCAGGCTGTTCATCATATACTTATCCTTGAACTCGCCGGTGTATTCAGCCCAGTCGCAGGTACCGAACCAAGGTTCGATGCAGACGAATGGAGCGTGGTTGCCCGGATTCCAAACACCTACGGCTGGAGTCTTGAACTCTACGGTTACGTGTGGTTCGCCTTTCTCGTTGAGCAGGGAAATCTGCTTTACCTGACTCTTGTCGAAGATGTAGGCATCGTCTGCGAATGACTCGTCTGTTACCTCCAGGATACCGTTGTCGGTCTGAACAGTCTCACGAGCGTTAGGGTCGATGCAGCCTCCGATGGTAGCGAAGAGGCGGGTTGGGGCCTCGTTGTCGAGCTTGAGGAAAGCCTTCAGTTTCTCTCCCTTCTTGCAGCCTGGTACCTTGAATGCAGGGTGACCGCCAATCTGGAAGTAGATGACCTTGTCGTCGGTATTCTCAACGTGCCAGATAACGTGGAGTTCGTTGCCGGCAAGGCGATAGGAAACGGCGAGGTTGAAGTGGTAAGGATAGTTCTCGAAGGTCTCCTCGTTGTCGATGAGGGCGAATGTAAGGCGATCGCCGGTCTTGCCAACGAGCTTGAAATCTACGAGTTTGCCAAAGCCGTGACGTGGCAGGGAGTATTCCTTGTCGCCGATGCGGTAAACGCCCTTCCACAATCCGCCAACGATAGGGAAGAGGAGAGGAGACTGTCCGCCCCAGAATTCCTTGTCGCCATCCCAGAGATATTCGTTACCATCAGCATCCTTGATGCTCTTGAGTTCTGCTCCGTGCGCTGAAATTTCAACGGTGAGCTGATCGTTTTTAATTTGTTCCATAGTTACAAATGTTTATTGTTTAGTATCATATTGATTTCTGCTTTGCTACATAATCTTTGCAAAGATACGATTTATTTTGATAAAGAGCAAGAATCGGGCTGATTTTCTCAAAGATGGCAAGAGATTTATACGATTTTGTTAGTTTATCTCGAAAAAATGCCGTACTTTTGCAGCTCGAAATAAATTCTCAGAATAGATTCTCGAAATAATTTCTCAGAATAGATTCTCGAAAGAAATGATATTATATAATAAGGTATAAGAAAAAACTTAGTAAAATAAAAAAAGCATTTTTAGTTCAATGACAAGCAGTAATAAAGTTAAGGGCTTTGCGGCGGGTGTTGTTGCCGCCGTGTGTTATGGTACCAATCCTTTGGGTACGTTGGAACTTTATGGGGATGGATTCAATTCCAGTTCGGTACTCATCTACCGCTATCTCCTGGCTGTGGCGATGTTTGCCGTGGTGATGCTGTTCCGCAAGGAGAGTTTCAAGGTAAAGTGGGGACACTTGATCCGACTCGCTACGCTGGGTTGCATGTTCTCTCTTTCTTCTGCCACGCTCTATGTGAGTTTCCACTACATGGCGGCAGGTATTGCCAGCACCATCCTCTTTGTCTATCCAATCATGACGGCAATCCTGATGACGGTATTCTTCCATGAGAAGGTGACGTGGTCCACCACCCTGGCTATCCTCCTGGCTGTATCGGGTGTGGGCTTGCTCTATCAGGGCGATGGAAACGATAAGCTGAGCACGGCTGGTTTTGCGCTGGTGATGTGTTCTTCGCTGCTCTATGCGCTCTACATCATCTCCGTGAACCAATGGAAGAATCCGGGAATGTCGAACATCAAGTTCACCTTTTACATCCTGTTGTTCGGACTCATCACGATGTTCATCTATTCGTTTATTGCAGGCGAGAAGATTCAGATGCTGCAGACTCCTATGCATTGGCTCTATGCTGTCCAGCTGGCGTTGTTGCCAACGGTACTGTCGCTCTTCTTCATGACGATTTCCATCAATCTCATCGGCAGTACTCCTGCTGCCATCATGGGAGCGTTGGAGCCTGTAACGGCAGTTATCATCGGCGTCTGTATCTTCGGCGAGAGTTTCTCCTTCCAGCTTGCCATCGGCATCCTTGCTATCCTGGCTGGTGTAACCATCATTATCGCCCGAAAGAAATAATGCATTCTCTTAAACAAAAAAATAATGCATTCTCAATTTTAAAGAGCAAGAACTTTTATTAGAAATAAAAAAATGAAGGCTGCCTCCGCAATCAAGTCGGAGACAGCCTTTTTAGATTGAATTACAATCTTCCCTTTATTTCATTTTATTCTTGTGCTCAGCACGCCTTTGTTTTTTTAGCTCGGTACGCCCTGAAAGGGCAGAAGCTCTTAGCCCAGGGCACCGCCCTGGGTAATTATGGACGCAAGCCTGTCGCCCTGAAAGGGCAAAAGCTTTCTGTCCTTTCCCGATTCTATCTCAGAATATCCTTCAGCGCAAAATTGGCGAGGATGCTGGTGCTCTGGCTCAGCATGCGGATGAACTCCTGCGCCGAGTTCTTCATGTACGCATCCTTCAGGATGTGGATGCAGCCATCCATCTCGTTGTCGGCAGCATCTATCGGAATCGCTCTCATGCCATTCTCCAGGATGGTGGTGGATTCAGAAAGCACCGTTACCAGGTTGCTGCGATGCAAGAGGTCGAAGATGATGTTCACATTGTTCACCTCTACCATGATCTTGAAGTCGAGATCCTTGCCCTCTATCAGGTAATCGAAGGCGTTGCGGGCCTGCAGCCCCTTGCATGGAAGGATGAGGTCGTAGCGTTCCAGCTCTGAGAGTTTGATGGATGAAAGTCGTGCCAGGGGATGGTTCTCGTTCACGATTGCCGCCAGACGGTTGCTGAAGATGGCACGGCTGTCAATCGCCTTGTCTGTCTTGATTGGCTTGAAGGCAAGCACAAGGTCGAGTTCACGCTTCTTCAAGCCATCCATCAGCTCCTGCATCGAACGGTACTGGATGTTCAGCTTCACGTGAGGATAAGCATGGAGGAAGGCGATGAGCGTTTCTGCCATGATGTTGCTGAAGGAGTAGGTGACGCCGATGTTCAGTTCTCCGGTGAGCATCTCCTTCAGGTCGTTCATGTGGTCAACGCATGCCATGGTGCAGTTTACTGCATTCTGGGCATAGGGAAGAAGCTCCTTTCCTGCCTCGGTGAGATAAACCTCGTGCGAGTTACGTTCGAAGAGCGGCAAGCCTATTTCCTGTTCCAGATGCGAAATCTGCTGCGAGAGGGTACTCTGCGTGATGTAGAGCTTGCGTGATGCTTCCGAGAAATTGAGCGTCTCGGCTACCTTCAGAAAATATTTGAGTTGTCGTATTTCCATTTTCCTTTTTTCACTAGTCTTATAATTACGCGTGCAAAGATAAAACTTTTATTTTAATTAGCCCTGCTTTCGGGCAAAATAATCAGATAAATCCTGTAATCCGTATGTTTCAATGTGGAAGATGAAAACAATCTTACTTGATTTCCACTTCGTGCAGATCCACGAATTCGCCATTCTTCTTCTTTCTCTCCACCAGCATGTTGAGCAGCTTGCGCTTGCGGTTGTCGGCGATGAAGCGGCGGAAGAATACATTAGGAATGGCTACACCCAGGGCGATGCAGATGATGGCGAGCGAAGCCTTGATCAGGTTGTTCATTCCCACGGTTACCTCGCCTACCACGCCGTGCATGTCGATGAAGGCAAACAGGGCACGATACATCAAGACTCCAGGTACCATCGGGATGACACTAGGAATGGTGATGCATTGGTGAGGGGTGTGGAACCAGTGGCGTGCCTTGATTACGATGATGCTGATGAGCGCAGAACCGGCAAGCGAACCGATGCTCAAGCCCATGTCGAGACCGATGTTGCCATTGGATGGACCCAGGTTGACGAAGTTGCGGAAGCAAACGGCGATGATACCGCCCACAGCCACAGCTGGCAACAGGCGTCTTGGAATGCTGAAGATGGTAGAGAAGCCCATGGCTGATACGGCTGCCGCGATGGCGAACTCCCAGTATTCGTGGTGAGGAGTCATGGTGAGATCCTTCACGAAGTTGTCGATGTGGCAAACCTGGATGGCGAAGGCAATACCGAATGCCATGGCAAAGAGCATCAGCAGGGTGTTCAGGGCACGAACCATTCCCACCTCGATGTAGCCGTCGAGCATGTCGCTCACGAAGTTGATCAGTGGAACTCCCGGCACGATGAAGAGGGCGCACGCCATCAATGGGTGCCAAGGGGTAGCCGAATGCATGAAGCCCGGAAGGGCGGCTGCGATGGCTGGATTGAGCGAAAGGAAGGAGGTGAGCCACGCTATCAGCGTTGCCACGAATGCCGCAATACCGATGGCTACATAGTTGTTGCAGCCCTTGGTAGGCAGGAACATTCTCAGGCGGAAGCCCAGGATGGCTGCCAGGGAACAGAAGAAGAATGCTGGCCAGTCGCAACCGAACTGGATGCAGAATCCGCCGCAGGCAAATCCGCCGCCGATGGCTACCTGCCAAGGGGTGAAGCTGCGTGGAGTGGCCTTGATATCGTTGAGTGCCTGCTCATACTGTTCGAGCGAATAGTTTTCCTTGATGGCTTGCCAGGTGAGCTTGCTTACCTGCGAAATGGAGGTAAGGTTGATGCCGTGCTTTTCGCAACGCTGGAATTTGGAGAAGGAATGCTCCTCGTCGCTGTAGTTCACCATCAGCACATTCCAGTTGATGTAAAGGTGCATGTAGCGTTCGTCGAGACCGAGGAACGCTGCAGCACGCTTCATCGTACGCATAATGCGCGAGGTGTCGGCAGCACTCTCCATGAGAATGCTGCCTGTACGTAATAATAAGTCGAGTTTCCTTCTGAGTTCTGTTTCTGCGATTTCCTTGCAGTTGCAGTTGTTCTTGCCGTTGTCTGCGCAATCGCAGATTTTCATGTTTTTTTCTGTCATATATTTATCCGAATACGAAAATGATGATCTGGATGGTTACGATTCTGAGGAACATGGCGAATGGATAAACATTCGCATAGCCCACAGATGGTGCATCTGCTGATGTCTGCTCACGTACGTAAGCCAGGGCAGATGGGTTGGTGTTGGCGCCTGCCAGCACTCCGAGCAATGTATAATAGTTGATGTGGAACACGTATCTTCCGATGATGCCGCCTATGATGATTGGAATCATGGTGATGGCAACGCCGTAGAGAATCCAGGTCATTCCGCTTTCTGATGCCACGGTCTGGATAAACTGTTCGCCGGTGCCCAGTCCCACGCAAGCCAGGAAGATGCAGATGCCTATTTCGCGGAGCATCAGGTTGGCCGAGATGGTGTTGTAGGTCACGAGGTTGTACTTCGGACCGAAATAACCTATCAGGATGGCTACTACCAGAGGACCGCCGGTCAATCCGAGACGCAGGTTCTCGTTGATGCCTGGGATGAAGAATGGGATGTTTGCCACGATGCAACCCAGCATGATGCCCAGGAAGATAGGAATCAGGTTAGGGTAGTTGAGGCGCTTCATCTGGTTACCCAATACTTTCTCGGTATGGGCGATGGCAAGCTCGGTACCCACCACGGTAACACGGTCGCCCAGCTGCAGCTTCAGCTGTGGAGTGGCAATCAAATCCACACCGTTGCGGTTAACACGGGTGATGTTGGCGCCGAGGCTTGAACGAATCTGCAACTGGCTGATGCTCTTGCCGTTGATGCCTGGCTTGGTGATGCGGATGCGGCGGGTAATCAAGTCCTCGCCGAATTTCTCCTCGCTCACCTGAACCTTCTCGCCGAGCAGGGCGATGACTGGCTCTTCTACGGTAGGGTTGGCTACAATCTGCAGGATGTCGCCCTCGTTGATCTTGGTCTGTCCGTTTACCACCTCATCGTGCTTGTCGCTATCTTTGCGGATAATCTTTGAAACCATGAAGTCGCGCTTCAAGATTTCTCTCATCTGCTTGATGGTGTCGCCGAATACCATCTGGTTGGTCACCTTTACCGAGAAGGTGTTCAGGGTCATCGCTTCCAGGTGTCCCATACCGCGCTTGGCTTCAGCTTCCTCTTCGCTCTTGTTGATGCGCAGCGCATACCTTAATATAATAAAGGAGAGGATGACGCCGAGCACACCCATAGGGTAGGCGATGGCGTAGCCGGCTGCGATGGATGGAGCATCGATGTGGCGCAGGTCGCTGAATGCCTGCTGGGCAGCTCCGAGTCCAGGGGTGTTGGTAACGGCACCCGAGAGAATACCTGCCATAGAGGTGATGGATGTTCCCGAGAACGAGAAGATGGCGAGGGTGGTTACGATACTCAACGCTACTACGATGATGCTGAGCAGGTTGAGGCTCTTGCCGCCATTCTTGAACGAAGCGAAGAAACCAGGTCCTACTTCCAGACCGATGGAATAGACGAAGAGAATCAGTCCAAACTCCTTGAGGAAGTGGAGCAGATGCTCATCGAGATTGAGAGAGAAGTGACCGAAGATGAGGCCGATGAAAAGAATCCATGCCAATCCCAGGGAAACTCCCTTTACTCTCAATTTTCCTAAACTCAAACCCAAGGTGATGACCAACGCCAAGATCAGCACGGAGTGGGCTACTCCGCCTCCCCACAGATCAGGGAAGCCATAAAACAGATTTTTTAAGATATCCATGTTCTTATATTAAACTATGTTATTGATTTTTACTATAACCGCATTTCTCTGATTTTCGATTGCAAAGGTATGGATAAAATCGAAAGCAAAAAAGAATTGGTGTTGGAATGAGTCGATTTCTGCTATTGGGAATTTCGATAGAAGAAGGAGCGGATAACGGGGAAAATGTAGCGCAGGAGAAAACATTTAGGCGAAATATGAGATTTTTCGGCATAAGATGGCGGCTTTTCGCAGAATTTGTTGTAACTTTGCCTTCAGAATTGAATAATAGCGAATAGACAATGGATAATAATAAGAAGATGATAACGGATACTCCGAGAGAGAAGGAACTGGAGACTAGAGACGAGCTCTTCCTTGCCGAGGTAAAGGACAAGCGGGTGGCCGTGCTGCTTTCGGGCGGCGTGGATAGTTCGGTAGTGGTGTGGGAGTTTGCCCGACTGGGCCTGCACCCTGACTGCTTCTATATCAAGATAGGACCGGAAGAAAAGGAGGAATGGGACTGCTCTTCAGAGGAAGACCTGGAGATGGCTACTGCCGTGGCACGCAAGTATGGCTGCAAGCTGCAAGTAATTGACTGCCATCAGGAATACTGGAACGAGGTGACTCGCTACACCATGGATAAGGTGAAGGCTGGATTCACCCCGAACCCTGATGTGATGTGCAACCGACTCATCAAGTTCGGTGCCTTCGATGAGAAGATGGGCCACAACTACGATCTCATCGCCACAGGTCATTATGCGCAGACCGAAACGGATGAAAACGGCGATAAATGGCTCGTCACGAGTCCTGACCCCGTAAAGGACCAGACCGATTTTCTGGCTCAGATAGAGAGCTGGCAATTACGAAAAGCGATTTTCCCTATCGGTCATCACATTAAAAATGAAATTCGTGAGATAGCTGAAGAGGAACATCTCATTAATGCCAAGCGCAAGGATAGTCAAGGAATTTGCTTCCTGGGGCAGATTAATTATAACGATTACATCCGCCGGTACCTGGGCGAGAACCCGGGCGACGTGATTGAGATGGAGACGGGTAAGCGCATCGGAGGCCACAAGGGTTTGTGGTTCCACACCATCGGTCAGCGCAAGGGTCTGGGCTTCGGCGGCGGACCTTGGTTCGTGATCAAGAAGGATGTGGAGAAGAACATTCTCTACGTGAGTCATGGCTACGATCCTCAGACGGCGTACAAGAAGGATTTCCCGCTTCAGGATTTCCATTTCCTCACCCGCGAGGTGGCGATGCAGAAGGTAACGTTCAAGATTCGCCATACGCCGGAGTATCATCCTGCTACCATCGAAAAACTCGAAGATGGCCGCTGGATGATACATTCAGAAGAGGCGATCCACGGCGTGGCTCCCGGCCAGTTCTGCGTGGTGTATGATGAGCATCATCATCGCTGCTATGGTTCGGGTGAGATTACTGTATAATTTTTATTCTTCTACGATGCTTTCCAGCAATCCCTGGCAGGCATCTTCCAGGAGCGTGATAACGAGCTCGAAGTCGCTGTAGTCGCCGTAGTATGGGTCGGGCACGGTGGTGTATTCACGATGGCGGGTCAGAAAATCAGCCATGCGCACCACCTTGTCCTTGTCAGCCTGGCAGGAAGCCATGGAGGTGATGGCGCGGTAGTTCTCGTTGTCCATTACTACGATGGTTTCGAATCTCCCGAAATCGGATTTCTGGAACTGGCGGGCGTGGCTGTTGAAATTGTAGCCATGCTCGGCTCCGCATTTTCTCATGCGGCTGTCGGGCAGCTGACCAACGTGCCAGTTTCCTATTCCTGCAGAATCGATTTCAAACTCATTCTGCAACCCTGCTTTTTCCACCAGGCTCTTCATGATGCCCTCGCCTGCAGGCGAGCGGCAGATGTTGCCCAGGCAGATAAATAATACGGTATGTTTACCTTTCTTTGTCATTCTTCTGATATTTATTTTTAGCTTTGGATTTGAATCCTGCTAGTTTATTTTTTGCAAAGTTAGTATAAATATCTGTATTATGCAAGGGTTTTCCTTTCTTTTTGTTTTTTTTCAGTTCAACTTTTGAAAGTTCTGTAAAAATAATAAATCTGTGTTGATTTTTTTCCTTTCGATGATAAAAAAATCCCGATAAAGAACAGGAATCTGTCTCTATCGGGAAAATTATCGGGGGAAAATATTTTTAGTCGATTTCCTCATCAGCCTCATAACCGCCCATCTCACGGATGGCGTTCTTCAGCATGGTATATTGCTGGTAGAGGTTGTTCACAGCCTCTTCGCCCTTGGTGTAGTCGTGCATTGGCGCCTTGAGGAAGAAGCTCAGGAAGCGCTGGGTGCCGTAACGGCCGGCACGGGCAGCAAGGTCGCTCAGCAGACAGAGGTCGAGCAGCAATGGAGCAGCAAGGATAGAGTCGCGGCAGAGGAAGTTGATCTTGATCTGCATTGGGTAACTCATCCATCCGAAGATGTCGATGTTGTCCCAGCCCTCCTTGTTGTCGTTGCGAGGTGGATAGTAGTTGATGCGTACCTTATGATAATACTGGGTGTCCTCGTCGTTGCCGTGGCCGTAGAGGTCTGGCTGCTCCTCTGGCTTCAGGATAGTTTCCAGGGTAGAGAGCTTGCTCACCTCCTTGGTGTGGAAGTTGGCTGGCTCATCGAGAACGAGACCGTCGCGGTTGCCCAGGATATTGGTAGAGAACCATCCGTTCAAGCCCAGGCAGCGGGTGCCGATGATAGGAGCGAAACCACTCTTCACGAGGGTCTGACCGGTCTTGAAGTCCTTGCCTGCGATAGGCATCTGGGTCTTCTCAGCGAGTTCCCACATGGCAGGAATGTCAACCGTAGTATTAGGAGCACCCATGATGAAAGGAGCACCCTCGGTAAGGGCAGCGTAGGCGTAGCACATGGATGGAGCGATGTGCTGGCGGTCGTCAGCCTTCATCGCAGCCTCGAGAGCTGCCAATGTGCCGTGAATCTCCATGTCCACCGGTACGTAGATTTCTGTAGATGCAGCCCATGCAACAACGATGCGAGAGCAGCCGTTCTTCTCCTTGAAGTCTCGGATGTCCTGGCGCAGCGCCTCTACCATCTCCCAGCGGGTCTTGCAGTCCTTCACGTTGTCGCCGTCCAGGCGCTTGGCGTAGTTCTTGTCGAATGCAGCCTTCATCGGAACAATCTGCTCCAGCTCCTCGCGCACAGGGTTGATGTCCTTCTCCTTCAAAACCTCGGCATACATGGCTGCCTGATAGGCATTCTGAGGATAGACATCCCAGGTGCCGAATACGATGTCGTTGAGGTTGGCAAGAGGAACGATGTCCTTGTAGTGCAGATACTTCTTGTCTGCGCCCTTGCCCACACGAATCTTGTCGTACTGAGTCATTGAGCCTACTGGCTTGGTAAGTCCCTTGCGGGCCATCAGCACACCTGTCATGAATGTAGTAGATACTGCACCACAACCTACAACCATAATACCCAGCTTGCCATCAGCTGGTTTTACATTGTTCTGTTTCATTTCTAATGAATTATTAAGTCTTCTTTTTATTTGATTGATTGATTTGAGGGCAAAGGTACTGAAAACTGATGAATAAAGTGCAGTTTTTCACCAATAATCTGCCATATTTTTAGAAAAATTAGCATTGTAGAGGTAAAAAAAGCGAAATAAAGTAAGTATCTTTGCATCATATTTTTAAAATTCAAAGTTTTTATAGCATGACAATAACGCTTAGTATCTTGATCATTACGGTTGCCATGTTTATTTGGGGCAAGGTGAGAGCCGATATCGTGGCGCTCACAGCCCTGGCAGCACTCCTGGTTTTCGGAATTCTTACGCCAGCCGAAGCTCTGGCTGGTTTCTCTTCGCCCATCGTCGTCATGATGGTCGGCCTCTTCGTGGTGGGTGGAGCCATCATGCAGACCGGTCTCGCCAAGCTGACGGGCAATAAACTGATGGCACTCTCGCGCGGCAACGAAACCATCACCTTCCTGCTTGTGATGCTCGTAACCTCCTTTATCGGAGCCTTCGTGAGCAATACCGGAACGGTGGCCCTCATGATGCCTATCATCATGAGCCTGGCAGCAGGTTCGGGCATGCAGTCGTCGCGCTTCCTCATGCCGCTCGCCTTCGCCGGAAGCCTGGGCGGAATGCTCACCCTCATCGGTACACCGCCCAACCTGGTCATCGACGAGGTGCTTACCGAGGCGGGATTCAAGCCGCTCGCCTTCTTCTCCTTCTTCCCCGTGGGCATCATCGTCATCGCCATCGGCATCATCGTGCTCATGCCGCTCAGCAAAATCTTCCTCAGCAGGAAACAGAGCGGAAAGAAGAAGAAAACCAAGTCGCTCGACGACCTGGTGGATGAATACCGCCTGCTCGACAATCTGCATCGCTACATCGTGCCAAGCAACCGGACTTCTGCCGCCAAGGATGAAAACGGCGAGCCGATGAACATCGTGGGAAAGACCCTGAAGGAACTCAGCATCCAGAAGAAATATGGAGTGAGTATCATCGAAATCAGAAACGAGAAGAAATCGAGACTCGGACTGGTGCAGGACGTAAACCAGAACATGGCGAAGAGCAGCAGTACCATTCAGGAGCACGACATACTATATATAATAGGTGACGAGCAGAAGATGCAGCGCTTTGCCCAGGATTACGGACTGAGGAGGATGAAGGACGTGAAGATAGATTTCTACGACCTGGGACTGACGGAAATCGTTGTGATGCCTACCTCCAACTTCGCCGGTCTGCGCATCGGCGAGGCCAACCTGCGCAAGCGATTCGGCATCAACGTGCTGGGTGTGAAGCGAGGCGGAGGCTCTTCTTCTGAGGCTGGCAGAGGTGGCAACGAATACATCACGGATAATCTGATAGCCACCAAGCTGCACGTGGGCGATATGCTGCTGGTGCAGGGCGAATGGACCAACCTGGCGCATCTTACAGCCGACACCACCAACTGGGTGGTCTTGGATCAGCCGGAGAAGGCTGCCGACAAGGTTCTGCTGGATTACAAGGCGCCTGTGGCTGCTGCCATCATGCTGCTGATGATAGCCATGATGGTGTTCGATTTCATCCCGGTGGCTCCGGTTACGGCGGTCATCATCGCCGGACTGCTCACGGTCTTTGCCGGATGTTTCCGCAACGTGGAGGCTGCCTACAAGACCATCAACTGGGAGAGCATCGTGCTGATAGCTGCCATGATGCCGATGTCAACGGCGCTGGAGAAGACGGGTGCTTCGGCATTGGTATCTCAGGGGTTGGTGGATAGTCTGGGAGCGATGGGACCAACGGCTCTGCTGGCGGGCATCTACTTCACCACTTCGCTCATGACGATGTTTATCAGCAATACCGCCACGGCGGTTCTCATGGCGCCTATAGCCCTGGTGGCAGCGCAGCAGGTGGGAGTGAGTCCATACTCCTTCCTCTTTGCGGTAACGTTGGGAGCCAGCATGTGCTTTGCCTCTCCGTTCTCTACTCCGCCTAATGCGCTGGTGATGAAGGCGGGTGGCTACACGTTTATGGATTATGTAAAGGTAGGTTTGCCGTTGCAGATCATCATCGGCGTGGTGATGACCTTCGTCCTGCCGCTGCTGTTTCCTTATTAATGATAAAAATCCCCAATCCGGGGCTCGCGATGGAGCCTTGGAATTGGGGATTCTGCGTATAAAGACTTAACAGAAAATAGAGAGTGGAATGGGAAAATGAGATTTGTAATCCTAAGATGTACGGTTACATATCTACAAAATCTCCACCGCCTTCAGAGCCGGTATCGCCGGTATCGGTCTTGCCGCCCTCTGTATTACCGCCTTGGGTATTACCTCCCTCGGTATTTCCAGGCTGTGAACCGCCGCCAGGGTTATCGCCGTTTCCGGTGCCGCCAGGGTTAGTGCCGCCGCCGTTTGGATCCTTGTCTGGGTCTTCCACGTCACCGCTGTCGCCCGAGGTAACGTTCTTCACCACCTTGCCGTTTCGGTCGATGCAGGTAATCTGTATAGGAGTTCTCTGCAGCTCATCCTTGATATCCACGTTCGGAGTGAAGATTACTCGGCGTGCGGTGATGAGGCTGCCTGCCACCTCACCCACGGTAGCCACACTCTTGGCGCGCACGCCGAATCGCATAGTTCCCAGACCTGGGATAGCTACGGAGTGGCCTTCGGTTGACCACGCCTTGATTACCTCGCCGGCAGCATCCCAGCACGCCTGCATCACGCCGCGGCTCACGCCACTTCTCAGAGCAGCCTCCTTAATCACCTTGCTCTCCGGGAGCTTGCTGTAAAGCTCGGTACTGAGCACGAAACGATACTTACCTTTCAACTCACCCACCTGGATGAGGGTTTCCTTTGCTTTCAAATTGATAGACATAATTACTTGAAATTTAAATTGTTAATACTCTGTAAACTATAAACTCTAAACTTTTAACTCTAACTCTAAGCTGACTATCGTATGGTGATAGTAGGCACGAAGTGCGAAGAGTCGGCCCTTGTCGAGATATTGTTCTCCTGCTGCTGCCGCTGGTTCTTCCCGATCACGAGTCCCGCGGTACACGAGCTGGTGAGGAAGGTGACGATGGCAGAGCATACGGCCACGATGAGATACTTGATGAATGCTTTCATATTTGGGTTCATACGCTTCTCTTGCCCCCTATTTACTTTCCGTCTTCTTTTTTGAAAGAAGAAAGAGAAGGACTCGTATCAGGGCTTGGAGTCGAGGTTGATAACTTGATGCATTCGGGATTATCTTATCCGGAATATCTCCCAGATGCCTTTTTTCATTTTTCCAACTGGAGAAATATTTTTCTCCAACTAGGAAAGTGATTTTCCAGCGCTTTCTGAATCACGATGCAAAGATACAAAAACAGCCACCATCAGTTGTGCGATGGTGGCTGATGCCGTGCGATGGCGGCACATTTTTACTCTAAACATTAAACATTATCCCGGTTCCCCCAGATACTCCACGATGGCCTTCACCTGTTTAGGCGAGAAGACCTTGCTGGTCTTGCGGTACCCCATATCCAGGAGTTCATTCCATAGTGGGGTGCAGAGATGAATCCAAACCATCAGATGGTTGACGGCTGTGCGTGGCATGCTCTCGGGAAAGTACATCAAGGCAAGTTCCTTCTTGGTGTACGTACGAATGATAAAATCTTCCATATTCATTTTGCTTTAAAAATTGATAAACTCTATTTTTTTTCTTTCAGATAATACTCGCTGAAATCCTTGCATCCTGGGGGCAGTTGGTGGTGCACCAGCGAGGGCAGAATCTCCTTGAGTTGCAGGAAGAGGCTTTCGCCCGGCGCATCCCTGTCGGGAAACATGTGCCATTCTATCTTGAGCTGCGAGCCGATTTCCGCCAGCCATTTCTTATCTTCCGGCTTCAATAGCGTGGCAGAAGGAATGGCAATCGCCTTGTGTCCGGCAGAGAGCATAGCCCAGCAGTCGCTGCATCCCTCGGTGATGAAGAGCTGTTCGCCCGGCGCCATCCCCCTCACGATAGGCAGATTGTAGATGGAGCATTTTGCACCATAGGGAAAGCGGAATCGGGGAGTTGATTCCCCTTTCTTGTAATCCAGGTTCCTGTTCTGAATCCCAATCAGCTTCCCCTCCGTGCTGAAGTATGGAATCTGCAGCCAGTTCACGCCCTTCTTATCCGTCCAGGAAGTCAATCTGCACCATGCAGCCACTCTCTCATCAATCTTCCTCTCCTCGAAGATAAACCTTCTGGCCGTCAGGTTGAGCCAGGGATGCTCGAAGAATCTCGCATACCTGCTCGCATCAAAGGAGGAGGATTTTTCCGAAGAAGAACCACCCGAATTATCTTCCGGGGAAGAACCACCGGATGAAGAGTCTCCGGGGGAAGAAGATGAGGAAGAAGCTTCTCTCTTCCTATCCTCCTCCAGTTGAACCTGATGTTCCTCTGCGAGCCATCGGCAAGCCGACAGGAAATCCTTCCCCAGATATTTCATCACCAGGTCGATGGTGCCCACGGAATCCCCCATGCAAACATAGCAGCGGCAATTGTTCTTTCTCGTGTTGAACGAAAGGCTGGCGTGGTGGTCGTCATGAAAGGGGCAGAGCGCCTTGTGGTGCTTCACCTTCATCCCCATCTCTTTCGCGACCTTCTCTATCGGAAGGTCGCGCAGCTTCTGAATCTCATATTTCTCCATAAAAACTAAATCTAAATTCATCCATATTCAAATCATCATTTCATCTCACTCTTAACCTTGGCATCCGGCGACCCCGTAAGATACTCCTGCGTCTTCGTGTAAAGCCCCGTCTGGTTGCTGTAGGTGATGAATTTGCGGTTCTTCCATACGTAGAGCTGGTGCTTGGTGCCCTCTTTGCTCTTTCCTAGGCTCAGGCGTAGTGCTTCCAGCTGCTGTTCGTTGAAGGAATGCTCAAGGCTGTCGAGCATGTTCTTAGGACCACTTCTCTGCACCTCTTCTTCCTGAGCATCGTATCCCTTGAACATGTCTCCAAACACCTTCACCTTCGACCACAGGTCGTAATAGCAGAACCATACTACGAATTCGCCGATGGAGCGTGTCCATGTCTGGTCGTTCAGAATCCAGAGCACAGCCCCCTTCTTCCAAGCCGAAAAGATGCTGCGGTGGGATAGTTCCCAGAGAGTATCATCATCGGCAAGGTCGGCAAGCCTGGCCATTTCTTCTGCCAGTTGGTCGGCCACCTTGTTAAGCTGTTTCACCACAAAGGTACCCTTGCAGTTGTCCAGGCGCAGCAGATAGCTGTCTAGCTTTTTCAGGAAATCCTCATCATACGAACCCTGTCGTGGAATCCTACCGCTACGCTCGCCACGAGCCTTGTAGGCAAAAGGGATGCGCCCGAAGAAACCATTGGTGATATCTTTCTTGTAGAACTGTCGGGCAGCCTCAGGGGTAGAAGTGAAGGTGAGGTTTACCCGGAGCACGGGATTGCCCGTTACGCCATCAGCCGTGGCGCGCAGGGCTCCGGCTCTTTGACAGTCGAAGATGTTTCTCACCATCTGGCTCACCTGCTTGTGGCCGCCGCAGATTCTATCTGCCATCTCCACCTCGGGCAGGTTGAGGTATTGCGTTCTCTTGCCCAGTTTTTCGCATGCCATGGCATTCTGTATGAAGGCTGGGTTGGTAACATCTGCAGGTGGAAACCAGAAACTCACGTCTGGTCGCTCGGGCTTTTCCTTGTTGGCGCCCTTGGTCTTCATCTGTCGCTGCCAATCCACGAGTTTCTTGAACTCAGTCTCATCATGCTTGCGGAAATTACGCATGATAGCCTCTACAAGATGTCCCAATTGCGCCTTTCCGATACCCGAAGGACCTATCAAATGCCCCATCTGACCGCACATTTCATAGAATTTGTTGTCGGAATACATGAATCTTACGTCCGTGAGATGGGCTGCCAAAGCCGGAATTGCCATCGGAATAAGCACTTCTCGCATATCTTTTGATGCCTGCGAGATGGCGAATTTCACGAATTCTGTGCCCTTGCTGGGCTTGGGCATCGCCGGAGCGGTGCTGCTGAAAATATTGTAACTCATTGCTTTCTAGAGAATTAAATTAAAATATTACTTGTTGTTGGCTTGTCAAAAATCTCAGTCTCAGTGTCTCAGTTGTTTTAAATGTGGTATCCGCTCCTTTATATTATATATATAACTAATTAAATATCAATAAGTTATAAACGCTTAGAAAGCGGGTTAAGGGTTGGATTGTGACTTTTTTGCTAACTGAGACTGAGATTTGAGAGATTTCCTATTTCATATTTATAGGCTGCCCTTTCTCCTGGCCGCTGATAACCCAGAGCTCCTTGGCCGCCTGAAGGCAGAAGTCCTGGAAGGTGAACTTCTCCGTGAACTGCGGACGGTTGAAGGTAGGGTAGAGAGTTCCGTCTTTTTTTCGGTTCACGTTGATGTATGTACCTTCATACACGTGCGGATTTCTCTGCACCACCTTATCCTTCTTCTTCTCGGAGTCGTTCTGCACGAATGTGAAGTGGTCTTCGCCGTCGTGCGTGATGGCTCCATCCAGATACTCGCCGATGCCCAGGCGTCCTGGCTTGCGAGTTATCAACTTGAGGTCGATGCCCAACTCTGTGTTGGGGTAGAAGCCTTTTACTAACTTATTAGAACTTTCGTTCATATTGGCATTTAATACTGTATTCATTTTTATTCGTATTAAATAAGCCTCTCTGGTACAATGACATTCGAAGAGGTTTCCCTGTCATCTTTTTCTAGTACCATCATTCCCCATTTTGTGATTTGCAACTCACTCTGCGGGTAGTCATTTTGTTTTCAAATGACGATGCAAAGATAGGCAAAAAGGAAATGCTCATGGCCGAAAAAGTCTTCTTTCGTCAGACTGAGGAATGAAAAGGAATGAAAAGGAATGAAAAAGGAAAGAATCGAGGAAAATAGGGGAATGAACTCAGATGATTTTGTGTTTTTAGGGTCTTAAGAAGAAAAAAATCGTTTTTCCGTTCAGATTTTCTATCTTATCGAGGAAAATGAGCGGAAAAACGAGGAATTTGTGCGGAAAATCGGGAGATTTTTGCGGAATTTCGTGGAATATATTCGGTTACAACAATCAAAAAGAAAGATTATTGGTTCATCGCATTGTTTATTGCCTTGTTCCAATTATCTTTCTTGGTCTTATACAATTTATGTTCATTCAGAATCTTCCATAGAGAATTTTTGAAAGATTTTTCATAGTTAGAAATCTTTTTTTCATGAATGTATTTTGTAGTAATCTTGGCTGTTGCAGAATCCGAACTGGCGGCTTTTACCTCTTTTATATAGGCTATGATATGAGCCAGTTGGTCTTCGCCTGTATAGAAAAGTGGTTCCAAGTCTTGGATGAGTTTTCTGTTCATACCCTCATACTTAATGGTATCTTCAATCAGTTGCGACAACCATTTGTCGGGGTTATCTATATAGCCCAGTATATAAGCTTTGATTTCTTCGTGTTGATGTTCAGGAAGTTTTGAACTAATATCTTCGAGGATCTGACGATAATTAATATCATGTGATCTAAGATTCCCAGTCAGACGATGTGCCCAATGGTCGTAGTAGTCTTTTTTGTCATAACATAGGAAAAGCAGGTAGGCTACCCATGTTATACTGACACTTGCTGCCATTTTTGCATCGTCATTATTTGCGCTAGAGTCGTATTCGCGCAGACGACAGAAAAGATTGTCGAAAGCGTTGCCGAAGTCATAATCGACAGATTGTTCTCTAATATCGTCTATCATGGAAACTACTTCAACGAAAATTTCGGTTGTAGAGAACCGCATGGTATTCATGCGGCTCTCATATTGTTTGCAGCTCTTGTCTATCACTTTTAAGATGATATGATTTTTGAAAGACTTATTGACGAGGTCTTGTGAGTTTTTGGGGAGGCGTTGTTGCATCTTCAGTTTTCTTAATGTCATTTATACTGTTCTTAAGCCATTCTTCCAGAGTGGAAACATCTTCGGTTGCACTAATGGAAGAACCTATCAGAAAATTCTCTATAGCTCTCTCTGGGAGGAAGTACATAGGCACAACTTCTTCGTTGAGGCAGATGATGCCGCTTTTGCTCAACTTTACTTTTATCTCACACTCGTTGTTCTCTATAAATTTGTTGATATAGAACATTTTATCGATAATGTTTTTTACGCTCTGCTCGCTTGCCTCTTTGTCATATTTGTATCCGGCAAACACCTCTTTGGCTTCGTTCTCCATTCCTTCTTCGATAAAACCATTGATATTGCTGTTGCGGGTGTAATCAGAATAGTTGGTTTTATCTTTGTCACGCTTGGCAGTCAGGCAAACTTGGGTTACATAGTCATTGTTCTCTCTGCATTTTCTTTTTACCACATCCCATGCCATTGCTTGCATATAGATCTCCTCAAAGTTGACAGTATAGCCCAATACCTTTATCATGCGATCAAAGTTCTGCTTCAGAATCTTAGTAATCTTATCAATCTTTCCATAGAATGCACCAGCTTTCTTCTCTATGGCCACATATTGCATTCCTGGCTGATTGAAGAAGATGATATGGCAAAAAGGATATGATGTTTCTGTCGTTTCTTCATAGTCATCTACGGCATTGGTTGTGGTACCTGTTGGCAAGGTTCTTTTCAGATCTTTGTCATCGTTGAGTCTAAATACGATAATATCTTTGCGCACGGCAAAGGTATCATTTCGCAAGCTGACATCAGCTTTACCTTTCTTCATGTACATAGTTAACTTCTCTCCGGCATGGAAAAGACCAGTAAAACGCTTTCTGATCTCTTCTATAGCTACTCTCTTATCAGGTATAGTATCAGGATCTTCCTGGAAGCTATATCTACAAAAAATGAATTTCTGTTGCTTCATTGTTATTGTTTTAATTTAGCAAGGGTAAACGATGCTTTACTGATACAAAGGTACAATAAATACCTGAGTTGACAAAATATTATTGTAAGAAAATAAGAAATGGATATAAAAAAGTGAGATATTTATTATATTTGAGTATAAAAATGAAAATAAATCCCATTTCATTTTGTCTTTTGCCAGTTTCTTTGTACCTTTGCGCATGGATTCGGCAGAAGCCGTTTCCAGACATTTTAGTAAAAACAAAGCATTGACTATTATTGTGGTCTTCCGGAAAAAGCGTAGGAAACTTTCTTTCTGAATATACGACCGCACCAATAATGGTTGGCTTCATCTGTGGTAAGCATAGGTGAGCCTCTCGTCAAATATGTAGAGTCAATGTTCATGCCCGATATAGGGTGTGAGCATTCTTATATTTGACGGTGGTTCAGATATTTCCTACGCTTGCCACGGAAGACCTTAAGAATTGTTCACACCCTTCTTTTGTGTCTCTTGGTGAGTAGCCTGATGATAGTTGGATGCAGCTATTAATAACTATCAGAATATGGCAGACAATATTGATGAACTACATTGGAAAATTAAAGAATTGGAAGGTGAAGTGGCTTATCTTAATGCTCAGCTGAAGCAAGATAACCGTTTTGGACTTCATTGGATAGATGTGCCTGAAGCTTTTGAAGCTGGGGGAGAAAATGCTATTCCGATTCTTGAGGAAGTACCAGAACTTTCCATCACGACAGATGATGGAAAACCTACTCATATACTCATAGAAGGTGATAATTATCACGCTCTTACTTGCCTTAATTATACGCATCAAGGTAAGGTGGATGTGATTTATATTGATCCTCCTTATAATACGGGTAGTGATGGGTTTACGTATAAGGATAAGAGATTTCTTGATAAATATCCTGATGGTACCCAGCTGCCAAAGAATCATCCGTTACGCCATAGTTCTTGGTTGTCGTTTATGGACAAACGAATGAAACTCGCATGCTCTTTATTAAAAGAAGATGGAGTTATCTATATCAGCATAAATGAAGAAGAATATGCAAATTTGAAGTTGCTCTGTGATAGTGTTTTTGGTTATTCTAATTATATTACCACTATTACAATAAAAGTGCGTCATGAGAATAGAATTCTTAAGGGGGATAAACCTATGCACGAAACTACTGAATTGCTTTTGATGTATAGAAAGTCAGACAAGTTTAATATCAGTAAACGTATTGTTGATAATTCTGATCCTAAAGATTATATTTATGAAATTGAGGAGTTGATAGATAATCCGGAAAGAATTATGATGGGAGGTAAGGAAGTGAAAGTCTTTCATCCTGGAGAATATCAGATTGTAGAATGTGAACCAAGTTTTGAACACCTTAAGAAAATAAATATTCGTGGTTCCATAAAAACGGGTAATAGTTCCGGAAGATTTCACATGAGCTACCTCGAAGAAAGAAATAATGATTTTGAGGTAATTTATAAGGTTCCTAATATGGGTGATGATGGAAGGGATGGTAGATATTTCCTTTCTAGAAGCGATAGTTCTCACGCAAACGGATTTTACTTCCAGGGAGCACCTTTACAGAGAAATGACACAAAAGAAATTCCATATCCTAATTTCTTGGATTTTGAACAGGAGTTCAATCTTGTTGGAACAGAAGGTGGCGTTCCTTTTGATGGTGGAAAGAAGCCGATAGCATTTATACAGTATTTGTTGAAAATAGCTAAAGGTAATAATAAAAATCTTGTTGTTCTGGATTTTTTTGCTGGTAGCGGGTCTACTGGGCATGCATTTTTGGATGGAGGCTATACAGGTCAAGTAATCTTAGTTCAAGCGCCAGAAAAGACTTATGAAATCAAAAAAGGCAAGAAGATAGCTAAGAACAATTGTAAGGGCGTTTTTAATGCAGGATTCGAAACTATTACACAGATAACAAGAAAACGTATCGAAAATGCTATTGGCGGATATGTGACTGATAAAAAGATTTCGAAAGTATTATTTGAGGAAGAACTGACTCCTGCATCATTAAAGAAAGTTCCTGATTATCTTGCAAGGATAGACGAAATAAAGCAGGAAAATGAAAAGTTGTATCATTCTTTTAACGTGCATGTTAAAGATGGGGTGCTTATGCTGCAAGGAGAGATTTCGAAAAAGAAAACTTGTCCACCTCTTGGCAATTCTCTCAAGTACTATCGCACTTCTTTCGTAGGAACAAGTACGGCTAATCAGGCAACGGACCATGATAAAACAATCCTAGCCCAAAAAGCGGGATGTCTGCTGGCTTTGGCAGAGAATACGCTTTACGAAAAGAAGAAAACTGATAGCTATCAGATATTCAAGGACAAAAATCATAATGTATGGACGGCAATCTATTTCAAAGAAGATTATCGCCCGAAGTACTTCAACGAATTTGTTCATGAAGTAGAGCAGCTTCAGGGCGTGAAGAATGTTTATATTTTCAGTTGGGGCGACGTAGGATCATTCGAATCCTATTTCGAATATCTTTCTGGGATAAATCTGAAGAGCATTCCTCAGCCTATCCTCGATATTTACAAATCTTTAAATGCTTAAGAAAGTATGGAACAGATACCTTTTCAGATAGAAGCCGTTGATAAACTGGTGGCTAATATAAAGCGATTATGGGGACATAGAGATCGCCAGATTCCTGTTGTTCTGAAAGCTCCTACAGGAAGCGGTAAGACTTATATGACTCAGAAGATGATTTGCGAGATGGCTGAACAGCCAGATTGGGATAGAGAGGTGACTTATGTATGGATTACATTCTCCGACGACCTCGCCATGCAGAGCAAGCATAAGTTTGATGTCTACTTCCCTACGAGTAAGCATGGTCGATTGTTGACGATAGAAGATTTTAGCCTTGGGGCTCTGCAGAAAAACGATGTGCTTTTCATCAACTGGCAAAAACTGGTGAGCGAGAAAGCCGGAAACCGTATATACAGACGACCGGAAAATCCAGATGAGCGACATGAGAGTAGAGTATACTTCGAGGATTTTGTAGAGAATACCCATGCCAACGGCGTGGAAATAACCCGTTGGCGGAATTAGTTTAGCGCATACTTAACCCAGCCAATCGGTCTATTG
>OGKK01000197.1_pt1 | contig 24414 bp, 20 predicted proteins | sample 1572401 | NCBI WGS metagenome assembly OGKK01 (sample SAMEA2582155, study PRJEB24529) | metagenome | biome: Human gut stool | place: China | collected 2011 | reverse complement strand
ACGTTAATTAACTCTCTCATTTTCAATCGATTACATAAGAATTAACAGAGTATTGATTCAATGTAATTCTTATTTATGAAACTCGATAAATCTCTGTTTGACTCAATTGCTGCAAAAGCAGCCCAAAGTCCTCGCTTACGAATGCACTACGACTTGCGTGACTCAGAGAAGGAGGACGGGCAACGCATGCTTAATGTCCTATTGCCAGGAACTAAGTCTGCCATTCATCGCCACACTGATACATCTGAAGTTGTCGTCTGTATTTATGGCTCTGCTATAGAACGATTTTATGATGTGCAAGGTAATGAAACAGAAATGGTGGTGATGAAAGCAGGAAGTGAAACTCCTGGTATATGGATAGAGCAAGGGCGATATCATTCCTTGGAAGCAACGGATGAAATGGGAGTAATTTTTGAGTCGAAAGCTCATCGGTATGAAATAGGTAAGACAGAGGAATATCTATACAATAACACAAATGGTTAGATACAGAATGGATATAAATGTTGATAAAAACAGTTGAAAATACAATGAATATATTGCAAAATTTTAGCAAATGGTGTTTTTCAAAGAGTGCACTACCATACTGGTGTATATTGGCTTATGATAGTGTAACAGTCATAGCCTCAGGCTTCTTTGTGTACTATCTGCAACATGGATTGGCAGATCTCATAGAGCATTTCAGTCAGGTGTCAATAGGTATCGGAATATGCTTCGCAATCTATATGGTTGCATTTATGTTATTCCATACTTTCAACGGTGTGTTGCGTTTCTCGTCATTCATTGATTTACGTCGAGTCGCATATTCTACATTTACAGCAAGTTTTCTTGTATGTGTGTTCCATCAAATACAGGTATATTGTGGATTAACGCCTTATATGTGTACGCCTCGTTTCTTTAGTGGTGTGCAGATTTTTATTACTGCAACAATGCTTATGTGGGCACTCCGAATAATGGTTAAGATATTACATGACAATTATAGTAAAGGAGAAAACACGCTTAATGCCTTTACTTATGGTTGTATGCAAGGAGGTGTAGCGTTGGCAAAGAGCGTTCGTTCCCAGTCGCCTTCTCATTACAGCATTGCAGGTTTTATTTCTGCCGATAAATCCATGACTTCATCAAGACTGTTGGGAGAAAGGGTGTATTTTGACGATGACACTATTGTAGAAACCATGAAACAGAACAATGTGAAAGTTCTATTGGTGTCACCACTCCAAACCGAACGCTTTACACATCGTACTAGTTTGATTAACGCCCTTATTGCTGCTAACATTAAGATAATGATGATGCCATCGGCTGAGGAATGGGATGGAAAATCCCCACTTTCTCATACTCAGTTGCATGAGGTTGACATTGAGGACTTGCTTCCACGTGATAAGATAGAGGTGGATATGAATGCCATAAAGGATATGCTTACGGGTAGAAGAATTCTTATCACTGGTGCTGCAGGAAGCATTGGGTCGGAAATGGCAAGACAGGTTGCAACATTCAAGCCAGCAGAACTTGTACTTGTTGATCAGGCTGAAACTCCTATGCATGATGTGCGTCTGTTTATGGCACGTAATCATAGCGACTTGAAGGTGTGGACCATTGTTGGCTCCATTACAAACAAATCGCATATGGAAGAGATATTCTCTGCTCACAAACCTGAATTTGTGTTCCATGCAGCAGCTTATAAGCATGTGCCGATGATGGAGGACAATCCTGCAATGGCTATTCAAAACAATGTTTACGGCACACGTGTCATAGCAGATCTTGCAGTGAAGTATGGCACAAAGAAGTTTGTGATGATCTCAACGGATAAAGCCGTAAATCCTACTAATGTGATGGGTTGCAGCAAACGTATCTGCGAGATATATTGCCAGTCACTGAACAAGGCTATACAGGATGGTGAGGTAAAGGGTGTAACACAATTTGTGACAACTCGCTTTGGTAATGTACTTGGTTCAAACGGTTCTGTAATTCCTCTATTCAAGAAACAGATAAGAAGTGGTGGTCCTGTTACAGTAACCCATAAAGATATTATTCGTTTCTTTATGCTTATCCCAGAGGCTTGTCGTCTTGTGCTCGAAGCTGGTACAATGGGTAAGGGCGGTGAAATCTTTGTCTTTGATATGGGTGAGCCTGTTCGTATTGCTGACCTTGCACAGCGTATGATAGACCTGTCAGGTGCAAAGAACATAGAAATCAAATATACAGGTCTTCGCGATGGTGAGAAACTTTATGAGGAAGTTCTTAATGATGCAGAGCAGACTAAACCTACTGTTCATCCTAAAATAAAGGTGGCTGCGGTAAGAGAGTACCCTTATGATCTTGCTCTTAAAAACGAGAAGGACTTGTATGAGCTTTCACTTCATTATGACGATATGGCTATTGTAAAGAAAATGAAGCAGATTGTTCCGGAGTATAAGAGTAGACATTCGAAGTATGAAGAGTTGGATAAATCCTAGAAAAAATCATAGGTATAGTATACCTCAACCAGAATTAGTCAGATGAATAATAAACAAGATAGTTTTTCAGAAAATAAACGAATAGCTAAAAATACATTATTCCTATATTTTCGTACAATATTGATAATGTTGGTCACCCTTTATACGAGTAGAGTGGTGCTCAACACACTTGGAATAGAGGATTTTGGTGTCTATAATGCTGTAGGAGGGGTCGTTTCTATGTTCGCCGTCATAACTGGAGCATTAACAAACGCTATAAGTCGTTATATTACATACGAGATAGGAAAAGGTGATATAAACAAGCTCAAACAAGTCTTCAGTACAAGTGTAAATATTCAGATAGCTATATCTGTAATTATATTCATCCTTTGCGAACTTGCTGGTTTGTGGTTCTTGAACAGCAAGATGAACATTCCTTCCGATCGTATCTTAGCTGCAAATTGGGTTTTACATTGCTCACTTCTGACATTTGTTGTAAATCTGATAAGCGTCCCATATAATGCTTGTATTATTGCACATGAAAGAATGAATGCCTATGCATATATTAGTATCATTGATGCAATACTTAAGTTGAGTGTTGCTTATTTATTGATTATTTCACCAGTTGACAAACTAATCGCTTATTCAGTCTTTCTATTAATAGCTGCATTAGGAGTACGATTACTCTATGGTTTTTATTGTAGTCGAAATTTTCAAGAATGTAAGTATAAGTTTAAATATGACAAACAACTATTCAAGGAAATGTTAGGGTTCGCAGGATGGAATTTTTTCGGCAATGCTACAAGCATTTTAAATTCACAAGGCGTTAACCTCTTAATAAACATTTTCTTTGGAGTTATTGCTAATTCAGCAAGAGGTATAGCGTCCCAGGTGGATGCAGCAGTTAACCAATTTGTTGTTACTTTTTCAACAGCAGTTAACCCTCAGATAACAAAATCATATGCTAAAGGTGAAATCCAACGAGTTAATTATCTTATTTGTAAAGGAGCAAAATTTTCGTTTTTCTTATTGTTAATATTAGCAATGCCATTATTATTTGAAGCAGATATAATTTTAAAATTATGGCTCATAAATGTACCAGAAGGTGCATCTCTATTTATAAGGCTCGCTTTGATTGGAGCTATGGTTACAGTTTTAGGCAATTCTGGTTATACGGCTTGTATTGCAACGGGGCGCATAAAAAAATACTCGATTGTCATAACACTGATAGGGAGCTTAAATTTTTTTCTCACTTGGATTGCATATAAAATAGGAGCATCTGTCGAGATGACATATATTATTTATATTGGCGTTTATGCTTTAGTGCAAGTAGCAAGACTTAAACTGATGAAAGAGATATTTGAATTTCCCATAAACATGTTTTTTCGAGAGGTGCTTGGAAAAATTATTTTCCCATTATTAACATCGTTGATAGTTCCATTTATCCTCAAAGAATACATAGAGCCTTCATTGATAAGAATGATACTTCTAATCATTGTATCAATACTATGGACTAGTCTATGCGTTTTGGCATTTGGACTAACAAAAGGAGAGCGTGACATGCTTTATAAAAAAATAAAAAATGTACTATACTTTTCATAAAATCGAATGGATAATATTTTTAACATAAAGGATTGTTATGGTTGTGGCATGTGTTCTGTTGTATGTAAGCACGATGTAATTGATTTACAACTAAATGAAGAAGGCTTCTTTCAGCCTACAATCATAAATTCTAAAAATTGTGTAAACTGCGGACTCTGTACTAAAGTTTGCTCTTTTATAAATGAACATAAGAAGGTCCTGCCAAGACATTCTTATGCAGCTTGGAGTAAAGATCCTGAAACTCGTAAGACATCTACATCAGGAGGAGTGAGCTTTGAGATTGCTAGATATTTACTTTCTCAGGGTTACAAATTTTGTGGAGTAAAATACAATACTGAATTAGAGAGAGCAGAACACTATATTGCAACGACTATTAAAGAACTTGAACAATCAAAAGGAAGTAAATATCTCCAAAGTTTTACAAAGAAAGCTTTCTTACGAATTGACAGAAAGCAAAACTATCTCATTGTTGGTAGTCCTTGTCAAATAGCATCTTTTCGTAAATATGTTGAGTTATTTCGTTGTTCAGAACATTTTATTTTGATGGATTTTTTTTGCCATGGAGTACCAAGCTATTTGCTTTGGAAGAAGTATCTTGAAGAGAATACACAAGAATTAGGCAAAATAAAAAATGCTTCTTGGCGCAATAAAATTAAAGGGTGGCGTAAAAGCTACTGCATTACTCTTGAAGGAGAAAAAAAAACATTTCAATCATGGAATGGCAAAGACGATTTTTATACAATGTTCCTTGGAGATGCATGTTTAGGGAAAGCATGCTTCGATAGCTGCAAATTTAAATATAATAATTCTGCTGCAGATATTAGAATTGGTGATTTTTGGGGCAACACCTATAAGTCAAATAATGAAGGAGTTTGTTCCGCAATCGCTTTTACAGAGAAAGGCACTGAACTATTAAACATGGCAAACCTAGAGCTGCATGAATATCCATTCAAAACTGTAGCGGCAGGTCAGATGTAGCCCTTTCTAATTTCTGCTATCACTTCTAAGCTTTCCAAGAAAAACATAAAATCTGAAAATACGAGACTTGCGAATATTGTAAAAACTGTACGAATGTACAAATCATTTTGTGGACATATTAATCGCCTAAAGCAAATTCTACATTTATGAAATCAGCATATATCATTACAATGCATTGTCCCTTAAATTATGGGGCAATTCTTCAAACATATGCCCTGCAGACTCATATTGAGTCCTTAGGACTAAAAGTCGGAGTTATAGATTACCGACCTGAATACATCGTCTGTGATCAAAGTCTGATGTATGTTGGAGGAGAACAATATAAGAGGAATATCTTTACTAAGTGGGCTTATCGTATATTAAAAGCTCCTTCTAAAATGGGCAGAAAAAGGAAATTTGCATTATTTGCTAAAAACGAACTTCATCTATCGCCAGAGTATAAAAAATACGAAGACATTAAAGACGCAAAATTAGATGCAGACTTTTTCTTTTGTGGGAGTGATCAAATTTGGAATGTTGTAAGTGGTGCACATATAGACCCTGCTTACTTTTTAAGTTTCGCACCTGAAGGTAGAAAGAAAATATCATACGCAGCAAGTGGCAATCTTCCTCTTACAGAAGAAGTGAAAAGTATTACATTCCCTATGATAAATAAAATAGAGTGCATCTCAATGCGTGAGGATTCTACAATAGCTTCTATTCAACCATATATAAATAAACCCATTACACACGTTTGTGATCCTGTTTTTTTATTAAATGCCGAAGAATGGAGAGAACTTTACAAAAAGCACTCAACATTTAAGCCAAAAGAAAAGTATGTGCTTGTATATCCTATGGGCAATGGAGAAGAAAACACAATGAAACATGCCTCTATGTGTGCAAAACAATTAGGGCTTCCACTATATAAAATATCTGCATCAAAAAGAAAAGACACACGTATAGATAAGCTTTTTAATGTTAATCCATATAATTTTCTTGCACTCCTAGACAATGCATCGTGTGTTGTAACAAATTCATTTCACGGTACATCATTTAGTCTTATCCTCGGAAAGCAGTTTTGGACATGTGTAGCAGAGGGATCGAATCAAAGAATAACATCATTGTTAGATAAAGCTGGTGTTTTGGGACGCTTAATTGTAGAAAACACACAACCTGACTATTCTATTGGTGTTGATATTAATCTAGCGCTTAACAATCTAAGTAATTATATTAGTCAGTCAGAAAATTTTATCAAGAATAGCATAAATGAATAAAGAAATAATTGTAATAGGTGGAAATCATCACAACACTCTAGCCATTCTTAGAAGTTTGGGAGAGAAGGAAATAAAGTCCTTGCTAATAGTTGTCTCTAATGATTCCAAACCATATGTTGGGTATAGTAAATATATTCAAGATATAAAAGTAGTGAAAGTGGAAGAAGAAATATCATCGGCGATGTATTCTCTTCATAAGTCTTCAGATAAGGCAATTGTTATTGCATGTGCGGATTCTATTTCTAGCTATCTTGATAGTAATAGAGATAAACTATCTAAAGATTTTATCCTCCCAGGATCTAAAGAAGAAGGAAAGATCACTAGGTTAATGAATAAGAATAACATGATGCAAGTGGCTGTCGAAAGTGGTATAACTGTACCTAGGTCATGGATTGTTTATCCTGCTAAACCAGAGATAGAATCTGTCATATACCCATGTATTATAAAACCTCTTATTAGCAAAAATGGTTCAAAAGCAGATATAGCTATATGTGAGCAAAGGTCTGAATTGGAGCAATATTTGAAGCACTGCAATTGTGAAGAATTACAAATTCAAGAATACATAAGGAAGGATATAGAATTCCAACTCATAGGATGCTCTCTCAATGGTGGTGAAGAAGTAATAATCCCTGGAGCATCTATAATCCTGCGCCAGCCTAAAAATACAAATACAGGATTTTTGCGCTATGTTCCTATAAGGGAATTTTCATATGATAAAAAGTCTTGTGTTGAGTTTATTCGTAAAACGGGCTATTCAGGATTATTCAGCCTTGAGTTTATCAGAGATTGTAAGGGGATAGACTATTTTATGGAGATTAATTTCAGAAACGATGGAAATTCAATCTGTGTTACTGCATCTGGTATGAACCTTCCATTTATATGGTATCTCTATAATAACGGGCTATCTATTGATAAGGAATTAAACTATGACTCTATGAAGAAAGTATTGGTGATGCCTGAATTTAACGACGTTGGCAATGCAATTCATCGTCGCATAAGTTGGTTGCAATGGCTGAAAGATGTCAAGAACACAGACCGTTTTATGGAATTTAGCAAGTATGACCAGAAACCATTCTGGATGTATATATATAAACGATTATTTAGACAATAAATGAAACTTCGCGAATTAAGACATAATCTATGGAACCTCGGTTTTATAGAAGAAGGACTTTCAGAAACTCTGACAAACAAATGTCCTAAAATACATTGGGTGAGAAAACGTTTCAACGACCGTTGGTTTGCTGATCCGTTTATACTTGATGTAACAGATAGTGAAATAATAATTCTTGCAGAAGAATATCCCTATGATGTTCGTAAAGGACGTATTGCTCGTGTTGTAATTGATCGCAAGACATACGAAGAGAAGCACTTCGATATTATATTGGATTTATCAACTCACCTGTCTTTTCCTTTTATCATAAGGCGGAACAACAAGGTGTATTTAATGCCTGAGAATTCTGCATCGGGTTTTTCTACAATATATGAATATGATGATAACAGCCGCAAGCTTACCCCACTACACCACCTTGCAGAGGAACCTTTTGCGGATGCAACAGTTTTCGAAATGAACGGCAAATCATTTCTTTGCACCACAATGTTACCTGACACAAATTCAACATCTGTAAAAATCTACACTTTCGACAATGAAAATCTTAAGGTTATTAATCGAATAGCAACAGTAGAGTTTCCTATTAAATGTGGCAGGAACGCTGGGGAAGTATTTTCAGTAGAAGGTCAGAAGTATCGTCCGGCTCAGGATTGTAATTTACGTTATGGCCATGGAGTAATACTGCAGAAAATGACTATGGAGAATGGAGAATGGAGATTTGAGAATGTGAATAGCTTCTATCCAAACACGTTCAAGTATAACCAGGGAGTACATACTTTCAATAACTATAAAGGATTGATAGTAATTGATGCCAGAGGATATCGCAATCCTGTTATGGGTCGATTTATGACTTTTCTTTTCAATTTGATTGGTAAAAAATAATGAAACGAGTATTACAAATAATGGGCGGTCTAAAACGAGGCGGTCTTGAAACTTTTGCTATGAACATGTATCGCTCCATTGACAGGAGTGAAATACAATTCGACTTTCTTCTAACACAAGTTGTTGGCGGGGACTATGAAGAAGAGGCAAAATCGATGGGCGCAAATATTTATCATCTGCCAGCTCGTAATAAAGGTTATAAAGCATACCACAAGGCATTGGATGATTTCTTTCGTGAGCATCATGATTACATCGCTATTCATGAACATATTTCATCATTGACATCTATTGAGCCAGCTTACTATGCGAAGAAATATGGTATTCCCGTGCGTATATTCCATTCACATAGTTCATCAATACAGAAGTCGCTACGACTTCATTGGGTACATACAATTCTGCACTATCTGAACAAACCGAAGGTACATTCATATGCCACCCACTACTTGGGATGCTCAGACAAAGCGCTTGATTGGATTTATAAATACACAGGTGTACGTTCTAAGGCATTGATGATAAATAATGGTATTGATTGTGAACAATATGCCTTCAACAAAATTGTAAGAGCCGAGGTTCGTAAGGAGTTTGGTATAGATGCTGATGATTTTGTAATAGGCCATGTAGGTCGTTTTATCCCACTTAAAAACCAAGGTTTTCTTGTAGATATTGTTGAAGAACTTCATAAGACCATACTAAATGCCAAACTCCTTCTTGTTGGTGAAGGCGATACTATGGAGGAAATTAAAGCAAAGGTTGCGAACAAAGGTTTAGACAAATCTGTTATTTTCACGGGAGTTCGTTCTGATGTTGCTAATTTAATGCAGGCAATGGATGTATTTGCAATGCCATCTTGGTTTGAAGGACTCCCTGTTTCTCTTGTAGAAGCTCAGGCTGCAGGACTTCCGGTAGTTGCGTCAGAAACAATTTCACACAATTCAGACTTGACTGGAACCATTCTATTCAAATCAATTAAAGATTCCGCAGAAGATTGGAGTAAGTGCATTATGGAATGGAAAAGAAAAATAGGAAGACCAGATAATATCGAAAAATTGAAAAAAGCAGGTTTCGATTCGAAAACAACTGTAAAACAACTTATAAATATATATATAGGTAATGTTTAAGCAAGAGAAAGTAGTACTCATAATTATGAGTATGGTTTATGCCGCAATTGGATACTGTACGGATGAGCCATCTATGAAGTCATTAAGTTTGATGGGGTGGTTAGGATTTGTACAGTTAATTTATTGTATAATTAGTTGGATAAAGAGAGGCAATCAGTTCGTATCTCCTTATATTATTTTTCTTTTTTGTCTATATATATTCTCATACGGTCAATCTTTTTTATGGGCATTTGACCTTGAATCTGAACGTTCTCTTATCCATTTCATAGATATCTCTATACATGGTATTTTTAGCGCACAGGTTCAAACGATTATCATGTTGGCTTTCTTCCACATAGGTGCCATACATTATATACAAAAGCAGCGATATAATTCTTTAAGCCACAACTTTTCTGTTAATTACACTCGCAGATTAAAACAAGTAGGATGGTTTCTTTTCATTATATCTGCAGTTCCATATATATCAGAAACAATCAACGATATGATCCTTTCCATGTCAAAAGGATATATGGCACTATATCAAGGAGAAGAAAAAGTTGGTATTAATAATCTATCAAATATTATAGCTGATTATTTCATACCTTCGATTATTTGTTTATTTATTGCCTATAGTAACAAGAAAACGATGCGAACTATTATTGTTGTTTTTCTTTTACTAAACGTTGTTGCTATTCTTATTACTGGAGGAAGAACAAACGCTGTAATATTGTTAGCAATACTTGGCATCTTATATAATTACTTAGTCAAAAAATTTACTCGGAAATGGCTTGTTATTGGAGCAATTGGAGTCTTTTTTCTTTTACAAGTACTAGCAATAGTTGCTAATATTAGAGGTTCAGGACTTAATGCTGCGAGCAAGAAAGAAGTTAAAGTTGAAAACAATGCAGCTGTAGATGCAGTAGCCGAAATGGGTGGTACTATGTATTGTTTGATTAAAACTGAAAATTTGGTTCCATCAAAACATTCCTATCGATATGGAAAATCGTATGCCTACGCTTTTACATCGCTAATTCCGAATCTCGGATTTTGGGAAATCCACCCTGCGAAGAAAGAATCAAATCTTGGAGATTGGCTTACTGAAGAATTAGGATTAAGCTACGGAACCGGTTTTTCTATGACTGCTGAAGCATATGCAAACTTTGGAAACCTTGGCTTTATAGTTTTTTTCTTTTGGGGATTCTTCCTTGCAAGTATTTTTGGAAAAATAGAGATAAGTGCTAAAACGCGAAATTATGCACTTATGGCTTTCTCACTAATTCTATTTTGGTTTTTCCTAAAACTGCCTCGTAATTGTTTTATCAATCTAGTTCGCCCTGTATTTTTTGTTGCAGTACCAATCTATTTATACTGTACAAATTTTAAAAGAAAAAGAATTTAATATGATACAAAACAAAAAAGATTTACACTTTTATCTTTTGGAAGACATGCGTGTAAATATAAATGCTTATCGGGGGGGGTAAAATCACCTATATAAAGAACAGACTTGGTAATACTGATGGATACAGAGTTTATCGTTATCTAAAAGTATTGCGCCACTATGAGTATTGGCTCAACACAACTAAGAATAGTTCAAATCTATTTTCAAAGATCTTACATAACGTAATGACTAACTATTATAAACTAAAACTCAGTAGAAGGGCTGCAAAATACAATATAAATATTTGCCGGCCGAACTCTGTGGGTTATGGTTTTAGAGCAACACATCTCAATGGTGGTATAATTATTAATTGCGAAAGTATGGGCAATTATTGCATTGTCAACTCTGGAGTTGTTGTTGGTGTGAAAACAGGTGTAACAAAAGCTCCTGTTATAGGGAATAATGTAGAACTTGCAACAGGATGTAAGGTTATAGGAAATGTTGTGATTGGAGACAACGTTATAGTAGCCCCAAATTCTGTTGTTATAAAAAATGTAGAACAAGGAACTGTGGTATCTGGTGTACCTGCTAAGTTCCTTAAAACTAAAAGATAATTATGAATTTATATTTCTTTACAGAGTCCAGATTTGACAGAGTCAATAATGAGATTTGGACTTCACAAGGTTTCTCCATAGCTCTATGGCAAAGATATCTTAGTCGATTTGACCATGTATATGTGGTGGCAAGAGTACAAAATGTTCCACAACATTCAGGGGATAATCTTTTTAAATTAGAAGATAAAAGAGTTTCCGTTATTGATTTACCTTATTATATAGGCTTGGTGCCTTATTTGAAAGCTAAAAACAATATTAAAAAGATTATCAAATCTTTTATTCATCCAGGAGATGCGTACATCTGCAGAGTCCCAGGAAATATTGGTACAATTGCAGCGAAATGCCTTAAGGAAAAAGGGATCCCTTATGGACTAGAAGTGGTAGGCGATCCTTGGGAATCGCTTTCACCCCAGGCTTTTGAATCGCCTTTTGCTAGAATTCTGCAAGTTGTAGGTAAGCATCAGTTGCAGCAGACTACATATAACGCAGTAGCTGCGTTATATGTAACCAACCACATTCTCCAAAGCAAATATCCAGTAAAGGAAGGGGTGTTTACAACCGGTGCTTCAAATGTAATTCTTCGTGATGATTGTTATTCTACAGAACCACACAAAGTTGAACTCTGCGAAGTAAAGAAACAAATACGAATGTTAGCAGTAGGTACTTTAGCACAGTTATACAAAGCTCCAGATGTAATTCTAAAGGCTGTAGCAATAATAAAGAACAAGGGTTTCAATCCGCACCTTACATGGTTTGGTGATGGTCAATATCGTCATCAAATGAACAAGATGGCAGAAGAATTAGGATTAAAAGACAATGTAAGTTTTGTAGGAGCTGTAACACAAGATGTTATTCGCAAAGAATTTGAGCAGACAGACCTTTTTGTACATGCATCACGAGCTGAGGGATTGCCAAGAGCAGTCATTGAAGCTATGGCATATGGACTTCCCTGCATCGGTTCTTCTGTTGCAGGAATTCCAGAATTGTTAAGTGCTGAGGCAATAATAAAGCCTAATGATGTAAACGGACTTGCAGAAAAAATGCTACACTTCATAACAGACAAACAGTTTGCTCAAAACGAAGCTAACAAGAACTGGAATGAATCTAAAAAATATCATAACGACATTCTAACAAAAAGAAGACTTTCATTTTTTGACGAACTTATAAAACTATCACAAAGATGAAATCACTACATTTAGTTAAAACCTCAACTGGTGCAACATGGGCATTCCGTGTAATGCGCGATTTGGTGCAGATGGGAGAAGAAGTGCATGTAGCCATGCCTGTTGATGGCATATTGGTTCAACAATATAAAGATGCGGGTATTGTAATTCATGAATTAAACTACTCGATGAAAAAAGCTATGAGTACGATGAAACAAATTCGCAAAGTTGTGAACGAGGTTAAACCAGACATCATTCACAGTCACTTCGTACTCACTACATTATTAATGCGTTTGGCTCTTCGCAGTTACAACATCGCAAGAGTTTTTGAAGTTCCAGGTCCCCTTCATCTTGAGCATACTATATATAGAAATGCAGATTTATGGACAGCGCAGAAGAAAAAGGATTTTTGGATTCCAACTTGTAAATGGTCTCTTAATAAGTATAAGGAATGTGGAATCGACAACAGTCGCTTGTTCCTGACATATTATGGCGGTGATCTTGTAGATAAGGATTATCAAAAAGGTCTTTTACGTTCTGAACTAGGTCTTTCAGACAAAGATATTATAGTTGGTATGGTTGCTTATATGTATGCGCCAAAAAAATTCCTTGGGGAGAAGAGAGGCTTAAAAGGTCATGAAGATCTGATAGATGCAATTGCGATAATTCAGGATAAATACCCGAATTTACATCTTGTATTTATAGGAGGTCATTGGGTTGGTGCTGAAAAGTATGAGCAGGAAGTTATTGCATACGGAAAGCAAAAAGTGCGTAATGTGCATTTTCTTGGAACTAGAAAAAATGTACCAGATCTGTATCAAGACTTCGATATGGTTGTTCATCCTTCTCATTCGGAGAATCTTGGTGGTGCAGCAGAATCACTTATGTTGGCTGTTCCTACCATTGCATCAAATGTAGGAGGATTCCCCGATATAGTTATTCCTGGAAAAACAGGATATTTATCTCAACCTTATGACCCATCTTCTATTGCTAAGGCTATTGAAAATGTTATAGCAAACCCAAAAAAAGCAAAAGAAATGGCTGAATATGGAAAGATATACCTTCATGACTTACTAAATGCCAAGAAAACCTCAAAAGATGTATATGATTTCTACAGATTAATCAAGAGCAGATTTGAGTATTAAAAGCACAAATGCAAGAACTATGACAAACAACACATATTCTTCATACAACAAATTGTTGTGCCAGTTGGTAAGAGCAATTGTAAATCCGTCATATACGATAGATTACAATCTATTTAAGTTTGTAGATTGGAATGTGGTTAAAAGAAAAGCAATGCAACAAGGTATTTCCGCATTGGTTTTTGATGCAATCTCGAATATGCCAGATGATTTTTGGCCCCCAAAAAGAATCCGCATACAATGGATAAGGGAAGTTGTTCAACAAGAAAACATATATTTAAAACATGCTAATGTTATAGCCGAACTGACATCATTTTATGAAAGTCATGATATAAAAATGATGTTATTAAAGGGATGGGGATTATCTTTGAATTATCCCAAACCATGCCATAGACAAAATGGCGATATCGATATCTGGCTTTATGGAAATCAGGTTAAGGGGGATTCTATATTAGAAAAAGAAAAAGGCATACATCCAATTAAAAGTTCTCACCACACAATCTTTTATTATGATGGTATAGAGGTGGAAAATCATATTACTTTCATAGAAGTCGATTGTCATAAGGCAGATGGTAGTGAAGATATTATTATGAGGTATGCTAATGAACCAGCCATTAAGGTTGATGGTATAAATGGAAAAACAATTTTACTTCCACCTCCTAATTTAAATGCATTTTTTTTGTTGCGCCATTCTTCTGCTCATTTTGCTACCAGTGGTATATGTTTAAGACACTTACTAGATTGGGGATTTTTTGTGGAAAAGCATTATGATAATATTGACTGGAAAGAACTTTATTGTAATGCTCATAGTAAGAATATGCATGTATTCTTGGATTGTATCAATGCAATTTGTGTAGAGCACTTGGGATTCACAAAAGGTAAGTTTCCTATTCAGAAAAGTCACATACAATTGCAAAATAGAATATGGAAAGACATATTGAATCCTGAGTTTTCTGTTAATGCACCTCCAATGCGTAAAAACTTTGTCAAATATTGCTACGTGAAAACCCAACGACATTTTGCCAATAAGTGGAAACACGATATAACATATAACGAACATTTTTTTATTACGTTACTAAGATTTGCATGGAATAGAATTAAATCACCATACAGCTTTGGAGATATAATCAATAAAAACAACAAATAACAACATAAAATGGAAGAAAGAAAAACAATTTATCTCTGCCTTGCCCACATGAGTGAGGCTGGTTTGGAACAGAAATATGTGAAGGAGGCTTTCGATACCAACTGGGTGGTACCGATGGGACCGAACGTAAATGCCTTCGAAAAAGATTTGGAGGCGTTTGCTAATAGCAAGAATAATGACACTGATCCACTTGACCGTAAGGTGGTTTGTTTGTCTGCAGGTACTGCTGCCGTTCACTTGGCTTTGATAGGCTGTGGCGTGAAAGCTGGTGATGAAGTGTTGGTACAGAGCTTCACATTCTGTGCTTCTTCGCACCCAATTACTTATCTTGGTGCCAAGCCTGTGTTTGTAGGTTCGGAGAATGAAACATGGAATATGGATCCTGTTTTGTTGGAAAAGGCTATCATTGACCGTATGGAGAAGACTGGTAAATATCCAAAGGCTATTGTGCCGGTGGCTCTATATGGTATGCCTTATCGTATTGATGAGATTATGGCAATTGCCGACAAGTATGGCATTCCGGTTGTGGAAGATGCTGCTGAGGGTATGGGGTCACGCTTCGATGGTCAAGTGCTCGGCACATTCGGTAAGTATGGTGTGCTGTCGTTTAATGGTAACAAGATGATTACCACTTCTGGTGGTGGCGCTTTGATATGTCGTAATGCGGAGGATGCCAATGAAATAATGTGGTATGCAACACAGGCTCGTGACGCTTATCCTTATTATCAGCATACTGCAATAGGTTACAACTATCGTATGTCGAACGTGTGTGCAGGTATCGGTCGTGGTCAGATGATTGTACTGAACGATCATATTGCTCACCACAAGCACGTACAGTCACTCTATGAGAAATTGCTGAAGGATATAGCTGGAGTACACATCCACAAGCAACCAGCAGATCCACGCTATGATGCAAACTTCTGGCTTTGTGCTGCAACACTCGATGCCGACGTGAAGATTCAGGGACAGGAGAATGCTTATAAGGAAGTTATCAAGACTGCCGTAGGTGGTGCTGCAGGTGTTATCCACGCCGTAGACTCAGCGACAACCGACTGTCAGCCGAATAACAACGTAGAAGCACTGCGTGTGTTCATGCTTGGCAAGAAGGTAGAATGCCGTCCGGTTTGGAAACCGATGCACAAGCAGCCTGTATATGAAGGTGCTCCAGTATACACTAACGGCGTAGAGGAAGAGCTCTTCAAGGTTGGTTTCTGTCTGCCTGCTGGTCCGTATGTAACTGATGATGATGTTCGCTACATTGTAGACTGCATTAAGGAAGCAATTATAAAGTAATATGCTTACAATAAAACAAAAACTTTACATAATATTCGTCAAGAGACCCATTGGGCTTCTTGGCGCATTGATTGGTCTCATCCTTTTGTCGCCATTATTTATAGCGACTATCATTCTTCTCTTTTTTGTTAATAAGAGCGGATGGAATGGAGTGTTCTTTACTCAACCACGTCCTGGAAAGAACGAAAAGATTTTTAAGGCTTTGAAATTCAAAACAATGACGGATGAACGCGACAGTAAGGGAAACTTATTGCCAGATGCCGACCGTTTAACTCCTGTAGGTAAATTTATCCGTTCAACATCTATTGACGAGTTGCCTCAGCTAATTAATATTCTGAAGGGAGATATGGCATTTATTGGACCACGCCCACTTTTGGTTCAATATCTGCCTCTTTATAGCGAAGAACAACATCACCGCCATGACGTTACTCCTGGTATGAGTGGTTGGGCGCAGGTGAACGGACGCAACAATATCTCATGGACAAAGAAGTTTGAGTTGGATGTATACTATGTGAACCATATTGGCCTCGCAATGGATGTAAAAGTATTTTTTACAACCATTAAAAAGGTTTTGATGCGTTCTGACATCAATACAACTACAGGAAAAGCCGCTACAATGGATTATTTTAATGGACACAATTAAATTCTAAGTTATTTATCATGTATTTATTTGGAGCAAGTGGTCATGGAAAAGTGATCAAGGAGATTTTAAATGCAAACGGTGTAAAGGTTGAAGCATTTGTTGATGATAATATAAATGTGAATGAATGTGGAGGTCGTCCAGTTTTGCATGATGCAACAGGACTATCTCCTATGATTGTGAGCATAGGTGTGAACAGAATTCGCAAGATGATTGTGGAGAGATTGATGGCTAACAATCCAGCTATTGAGTTTATGTCGGCTATTCATCCGTCTGCAGTTATTTCTCCTTCTGCCAAGATTGGTGAAGGAACTGTAGTAATGGCTGGGGCCGTTATTAATGCCGACGCTATAATAGGCAATCATTGTATTGTAAATACTGGAGCAACAGTAGACCATGATTGTGTGGTAGAGGATTATTGCCATGTTGCTCCTGGTGTACATATCAGCGGTGGTTCACATGTAGGCGAAGGAACATGGATTGGTGTAGGTTCATCTGTTATACAATGCCTAAACATAGGAAAGAACTGCATGATTGGTGCAGGAAGTGTTGTAGTTAAAGATGTACCAGATAATGTGACGGCATTGGGCTGTCCGGCAAAAGTAATCAAAATCATAAGTAAATAGCAAGGCAAGCAGGTATGATTGAATAGGCTTACGCCTGTGGAGCGAAACCACTACCTGCTACATTCCCTAGTCTAGGTGGTTATGGCTGTAGGATATCACCTCTTTCCATTCCGAACAGAGAAGTAAAGACTACAAACGTTGATGGTACTGCAAAATGTGGGAGAGTAGGAAACTGCCTTATGGATGAAAAGCTGAATTAGTTGCATAAGCTGGGATGATTGGAGCAACAGAAATAAAAATTAAACTCATAATAATTATGAATACAAATAAAAATGTAAGAATAATTATGTAGGCAGTTAAATCTTCATTTCAAAAGAAGATACTGCCTACACTCAAGTGCTCAACAGCGGAAGTTGAAGTGGGTCTCTGTATTTTATCATTGGTATTAACCTGTATGTCAACATTGATGGCAAAGATCGGCTACGGATGTATAGCCTTCGATACTTTGATGCTCGTAAGGGCCTTGGTACAAGGGTAGTTATGGAAATGGCAATCCGCTATTAGTATGTTATCCATAGGGCTGACAGTTGCTGGACTCTTAACGACAGGTTCAGTAGCTCTTGCGTTGGGATTTGCATCTGTCATACTTGATGTGACCATACTAATATTTGCATATAGTAACTATACCAAATCTGGTAACAGAGTAAATTCAGAGTAGATTGTAGGGAAAGGTTTTCTTTCCAAGATGAGTGAGCCGTACACTCATAAATGAAACGGAGTTGGTAGTCTTTGGACTGCCAACTTTAAAAGAAGATACATTCATCATATATATTAGAAGCAGATTGAATGATTATGGATAACAAGCGACTAATGAAAGTGGCAGAATATGTGGCTGCACAATGTATAGGATGCTCCGATTCACCAGAAATTCTTTCTTATAAGGCATTTGAAGTAATGAAAAATGCTGTAAATAATAAAGAAAATCCATATAAAGCGTTAAATGATTTTCTTGGAACACATGTATCTGAAGAAATATTGAAAAATATGTAAGTTATAAAAAATATGGAGAATAACAGAATTACATGCGTAATAGGTGCAGGAGCTGCATTAGGATTTAAATTACCATCAAATGTTACACTTCCATCTACAGGAAATATCACAGCAAAAGTACGAAAAACATACAGGAATTATCTTACAGGAAAGGATGTCGGAATTGTTGATGAAATGTATCAGCATTTAATGTCTACGCTTCCTGCTGGCATATACAACTCTCAACCATATGTACATTTCGAAATGTTGTTTCATGTGTTGGAGATGTATGGTTCTTATGGTAGAACTTGGAACGATAAATGCCATAATCCAAACATTTACCCGATTTTTGCTCCATTCGTAAGTCCGACAATGCAATATGACGTAAATGAGATTAACCATATCATGAGAGAATTCATCATGCGCATATTCAAAATAGTAAAAGGATATGACGATTACTTTGCGAGTGATGGAGGAAAAGAAAACTGGTATAGAAATTTCTTTAGGAATACGCCATTTATGTTAGATGTATTCAATTTTAATTATGATACGACTATAGAACAATCGTTAGGTGAAGGCAATTATGAAGATGGATTCGAACTGATAACGGATAATGATTACAGCGAGTTCCTTCCCCAAAAACTATTTGCTAATGAGCGGAATTTATCCACAATAAATCATCTTCATGGCTGCATAAGGTATTTCTACGAACGAGAGACAAATAGAGGGTTGTATAGGTACGGACATAATGACTTGTTCAAATACAAGGATAGTGATACTGTCTTGGATATGATGATAGGGCGCAGCCAAAGTCTGGAAACGAACCAGACAAATGAGGAAATATTTGCAGGACCTATTATTACTGGATTACGAAAGACAGATAAGTTGAATTGCATACCATACGATTATTATCATGCCAATCTCTGTAAATCATTGATTGAGAATAGGTGTCTGCTTGTTACTGGTTACTCCTTTGGGGACTTGTATATGAATCAACAACTGGAGCGAATAAGATTAATTCATGACGAGGATTGTCGTATTGTATTGATTGATTATTGGAATCAAAAAGATGTTGAACAGTATGGTGTCAGCAAGTTCTTTGAATACACTTTATCACCAAAGATTGCCCAATTCCTTATGATGATGTGTGAAGAAAGTTGGGCTGCAAATCTACCTAAACGTCTATCATATAAAAGCGTAGGCGAACCAATGTACTCAGATAATGGGTGTGTAATGGTATTGGCATGTGGGCTGCATGATGCCGTAACAAAATATAGTAATGATATATATACCTTTCTAAATTAAAACCTTATTATATCTATGTATTTATCAGAATTAAGACTTTGGAATTTTAGAAAATACACAAATGAGGATGGTGTCATTGATGAAACAAAGCCCCATCTGACAGTTTCTTTTACAAAAGGACTCAATGTGCTTATAGGAGAAAATGACTCAGGAAAGACTGCAATCATAGACGCAATAAAGTTGGTTACAAAGACACATTCTATGGAATGGATACATCTTGTAGAAACCGATTTTTCATCAGGATGTGACAACTTGCGAATAGACATAATTTTCACGGATTTATCTGATTTAGAAGCGGCACCGTTTACAGACAAAGTGCAAATCAATCCAGATACAGCCATAGTCTCGCTACATCTTGTATTGGAGGCATCGAAAAATGCGGGCAAGATTCTACCTTATGAAGTAAAGGCATATGATGGAACATTGAAGCCAATAAATGCGAATGAGAAAGAATTAATAAAGGCAACTTATCTTCGTGCACTTCGTGATGCAGATTATGATTTGACTGCCAAGAAGAATTCAAGACTGTCGCAGATTCTTATGGGGCATGAATTGTTTCAAGAGGGAGCTGCTGGCAAAAATACTTTTGAGAATATCATTGCTGATGCAAATGACAGTATTACGGAATGGTTCAAGGATGAAACAGGTGGAACAAAAAGCAACAAAAGCCAAATAAAAGATGTAATAGATACGTTTATCAAGTCTTTCCTATCTGATAGTTATGAGTCTGAATTGTCGATTTCTGATTCAAATATAAAAAGTATTCTTGAGAAAATCAGTATAGGTATTAAAGATGCCACAAATATGGGATTAGGCTCAATGAATCGTCTTTTTATGGCTACAGAACTTCTTCATTTAAGGAGAATGAATGAAGGAGTGAAGCTGTGCTTAATCGAAGAATTAGAGGCACACCTACATCCACAGGCACAGATGAAGGTCATAGAGGGAATACAGCAAGAAGACGAAGTGCAGTTTATCTTGACAACTCATAGTCCCAATCTCGCTTCAAAGGTAAAAATTAGCATGGATAACACGTCTGTTGTGTTATGTAAAGATAATGACGTCTATCCTTTGACGAAAGGGAAAACAAAGTTGGAGGATAATGATTACATATATTTGGAAAACTTTCTTGATGTCACAAAATCCAATTTGTTTTTCGCAAAAGGTATTATCATTGTTGAAGGTTGGGCGGAAGATATGATTATTCCTGTTCTTGCAAACAACTTGGACAAGAATCTTACTCGGCATGAGGTCTCTGTTGTTAATGTAGGTAGTACTGCTTATCTTCATTATGCAAGAATACTGATGCGCAAAGATGGAAAGACCTTGAATTATCCAGTATCAATTGTTACAGATTACGATGTAAGGCCCAAGGATGATTGGACTTTTGATGATGTGGAAGAGAAAAAGAAGCTCAATGGCATCAATGCGAAGTTAGACAGCAACAATAGTCCAAACGTCAAGTTGTTTCTTGCAACCCATTGGACTCTCGAATGGTGTCTATTCATGTCTAATGCATTATCTGCGATATTTAAAGAGGCTTGTATGAATGTTCATAGTAGGACAAATGAGTTCAAAAAAATACACAATGGGGATTTTGATAATGAAAAATTTCGAAGTAAACTGGCTGAAAAATTGAAGGACAGAAGTCTTGATAAAGTCGCAATAGCTTCGGAAATATGTTTATCAATAAAAAAACTGACTACGAAATTGGATATTAAGAATGATGATACAGCTTATTATCTTGTTCAAGCGATTAACCACGTATGCAAATAGACGATTTACATATTACAGAATCTGAGCGATTGCTGATTGGAAATAATCATTTTGACCAAGAAAGGTTGAAGTTCATTAAGACATTGGATAGTTGCGACTTGCTTGCGGTTCCTGGTAGTGGAAAAACTACAGCATTACAAGCGAAGTTATATTGTTTGTCCAAATTACGCCCTCGTTCTGCAACAGATGGAATTCTTGTGTTATCGCATACCAATGCGGCTGTAGATGAAATAAAGAAAAAACTGTCAAAAGCGTGTCCTAACCTATTTGAATATCCAAACTTCGTGGGTACAATACAGGACTTCGTAGACTCTTATTTAGCTATACCTTACTACAACATAAGGTTCTCAAATCCAATTAGCCGTATTGATACGGCAATAAGCAAAGAAGAATTCTTGAAGTGCATTCAAAGTAAATGGACTAAAAATGATAAAGTTTGGTCTTGGTATAAGTATAAAGGAATTGAGCAAGCAAAGAATTTTGGAATTAAAGTTACTGTTGATGGTCATTTCATTCCATGGGATTATACACGGCAAAAGGAATTTAAAGTTGCGTCAACAAAAATACCTAAAACATGGAAAGGAAATGAAGATAAGAATAGAAAGCATATACTAAAAATCCTTTGTGATTTAAAAATGCATATGTTTGAAAGAGGTATATTGAGTTATGACGATTGTTACGTTCTTGCACAAATATATATCAATCGCTGTCCTCGTATCAAGTCAATTCTTAGAAAACGTTTCAAATATGTGTTCATTGATGAAACACAGGATTTACAAGAGCATCAATTGGAAATTATGGATCAACTATTTTGTGATGATAGTGTATGTTTCCAACGTATTGGTGACGTTAACCAATCTATTTTTCATGTAGGTTCAGACACAACTGATTGTGCATGGAAACCAAGGAAAGTACAGACATTTAATAACTCTATGCGACTAACATCCCCTGTAGCATCTATCGTGGATGCTTTTATGTTCAGGCGTGAATCGGGGCAAGCCGTGAGAGGTACACGAAATACAAATCCTGAGATTAAACCTTATCTTTTAGTATATGATTATGAACATAGAAATTTACTGGTTGAAAAATTCGAAGAACTAATAGAAACATATAATTTGAGTAATATTCCAGAAAAGAAATATGGCTTTCATATTATCGGTTGGAATTCGAAATGGTCTGACAATAGAGAAATTAACCCAAAAGAATTACGATTAATGGACTTATACCCAGAATATGCTTCAGAAGAATCTTCTTCCACTAAATATGCAGAGAGTATTGCAGACTATGTTAATAAACTGCGAGGTCTTTCCGACAATAAGGATAGAATGTACGTTATAAATGAGATAATGTGTGAATGCTTGCGGATGAGTAACAAAAATGATTTATGTGATAGACCTTTTACGCCAACATCCTTGTTGAATTTCTTAAAAAACGAAGATAAAGTTTTGTTTAAGAAATACAAATTGTTGGCATTTGCCATTGTTAAGTTAATGGTATTATCCCAATATCAAGAGGTGTATGATAAAATGCAGACTTTGGCAGATTGGTTATTAGAACATATGAGTGTTATAAAAAGTGACGAATGCGTGAGGTTTATAAGCAAACCATATACCCCTAATATAGAAAATCCACAGCAAAAAGATACTCAACTACAGATAGAAACAGTACATCATGCTAAAGGGCAAACCCATTGTGCAACACTCTACATTGAGACTATGTATCAAGGGAAGTATGAATCTATACATGTGATTAAAGAAAAGACGAAGGCAACCAAGACTAAAGCAGCTGCGTATTATCCAAATCCTTTCTATACCTTAATTCCGCAACACTATAATTTAACTTTATTTATAAGTTCCTGAGCAACAAAAAGTTGCCCAGGATTTTGCCATGTCAGAATTTTCACTTATCTTAGTGTTGCAAAAAGAAAACAAGCAAAACTCTAATATGACATGGCAAAAATACAAATTAAATCTGAGAAACTCACACCTTTTGGAGGAATTTTTTCAATCATGGAGAAATTTGACTCCATGCTTTCACCCGTTATCGACTCAACACTGGGTCAGAGATGCAGCAGTATCTTCGGATATCAGTTCAGCGAGATAGTCCGTTCGCTGATGAGCGTTTATTTCTGTGGCGGCTCATGCGTGGAAGATGTAACGTCACAACTGATGCGCCATCTCTCGTATCATCCTACCCTTCGTACATGCAGCTCTGATACCATCCTCAGAGCCATCAAGGAACTGACACAGGAAAACATCTCCTATACTTCCGACCAAGGCAAGACCTATGATTTCAATACTGCAGACAAACTCAACACATTGCTTATAAACGCTTTGGTTTCTACAGGCGAGTTGAAGGAAATTGAGGAATACGATGTTGACTTTGACCATCAGTTCCTTGAAACGGAGAAGTATGATGCAAAACCGACCTACAAAAAGTTCCTCGGCTACAGGCCTGGCGTATATGTTATCGGTGACAAGATAGTCTATATCGAGAACAGCGATGGTAACACGAATGTGCGTTTTCATCAGGCAGACACCCATAAGAGATTCTTCGCTCTTCTGGAATCCCAGAACATCCGTGTAAATCGCTTCAGGGCAGACTGCGGTTCCTGCTCGAAGGAAATCGTCAGTGAGATAGAGAAGCATTGCAAACATTTCTACATCCGTGCCAACCGATGCAGTTCGCTCTACAATGACATCTTTGCTCTGAGAGGATGGAAGACGGAGGAGATTAACGGCATCCAGTTCGAACTCAATTCCATTCTCGTTGAGAAATGGGAAGGCAAGTGCTATCGTCTTGTCATCCAGAGACAAAGACGCAACAGTGGCGACCTTGACCTGTGGGAAGGCGAATACACTTACCGTTGTATTCTGACCAACGATTACAAGTCATCGACAAGGGACATTGTTGAATTCTACAATCTGCGTGGCGGCAAGGAACGTATCTTTGACGACATGAACAACGGATTCGGTTGGAGCAGGCTCCCCAAGTCATTCATGGCGGAGAATA
>OGKK01000194.1_pt1 | contig 24763 bp, 18 predicted proteins | sample 1572401 | NCBI WGS metagenome assembly OGKK01 (sample SAMEA2582155, study PRJEB24529) | metagenome | biome: Human gut stool | place: China | collected 2011 | reverse complement strand
CCGTCAACCGCATTCCGCAGCTCTACTACGGCACGGAGATACTGATGAACGGCACTAAGAGCTCTACCGACGGACATGTGCGCCGCGACTTCCCTGGCGGTTTCGCCGGCGACTCACACAACGCGTTCAACAAGGCGGAGCGCACGAAGGAGGAGCAGGCTATGTTCAGCTTCACAAGCCGTCTGCTCCACTGGCGTCAGAACAACGACGTCATCACGAAGGGCAAGCAGACGCAGTTCATACCGGTGAAGGGCGTGTACGTAGTGGCTCGAACATTGGGCGACAAGGCGGTGATGACGGTTATCAACGGCACATCGAAGGCTGCAACAATGCCCGTAGCCCGCTACGCCGAGATTATCGGCAACCACACGGAGGCTACGAACATCCTTACTGGTCGCAAGATCGACCTCTCTAAGGACGTGAAGCTGCAACCGAGAGGTGTACTTGTACTTAGTATGTAACTAAAAAAATCTCCCATATCTTACAGCAGGCTTGTAACGTCTTGCTGGATAATGAGTTGAAGGCTGGTAGATAGCGTTTTTATCTACCAGCCATCTACCAGTATCTACCAGCATCTCCCAGACGGGCTGCCCGCCTCAATCGGGTTTTGCACATATTTCTCCTATTGTTTGCCCTTCTACACAATTATATTGTTTCGGCAAACATCAGACAACCTCAAACAATAACAATCAATTCGATACCTAAAATGAACAGATTCCTAAAATCGGTGACCGCATTAGCATGCGGCTTAAGCCTTTCGGCGCTTAACGCGTCGGCGCAAGGCTGGCCTTCTGAATACGAGGGCGTGATGCTTCAGGGCTTCTACTGGAACAGCTTCGACGCATCGCAGTGGACAAAGCTTGAGAGCGAGGCTGACGACATGGCGCCTTACTTCAAACTTATCTGGGTGCCGCAGAGCGCTTACTGCGGCGGCAAGTCGATGGGCTATAACGATCTCTACTGGTTCTCCAACTACAACTCGTCGTTCGGCACGGAGCAGGAGCTGCGCTCAATGATCGGCACGTTCAAGAAGAAGGGCATAGGCACCATCGCCGACGTCGTAATCAACCACCGCGGAACCGTGAAGAACTGGTTCGACTTCCCCGAGGAGACGTACAAGGGCAAGACGTACAAGATGACGGCTGCAGACGTTTGCGCCGGCGACGACAAAGGCAAGGCTGCGGAGGAGGCGAAGAAGCAGGGCGTGAGCCTCAGCGCCAACTACGATACGGGCGAGGACTGGGACGGCATGCGCGACCTCGACCACAACTCTGCCAACGTGCAGAACTGCGTGAAGGCGTATCTCGACATGCTGCTCAACGACTTAGGATACGCAGGCGTGCGCTACGATATGACGAAGGGATACGCCGGAAGGTTCACGGGCTTGTACAACAAGGCGGCGAACCCCACCTACTCCGTCGGCGAATACTTCGACGGCAACAAGACGAATGTCATCAACTGGCTGAACGCTACGAAGGTGAACGACAAGATAATGTCGGCGGCGTTCGACTTCCCCATACGCTACTCGATGCGCGACGCGGCTAACAACGGCAACTGGTCGAAGCTGGCGAACGGCGGACTGGCTACCGACGTGGTGTACAAGCGCTATGCGGTGACGTTCCTCGAAAACCACGACACAGAGAAGCGCAGCGACGCCGACCAGGACCCGATACGCAAGGACACGCTGGCGGCAAACGCTTACATGATCGCCATGCCGGGCACGCCCTGCGTGTTCTACAAGCACTGGACCGACTGCAAGCAGGACATCAAGAACATGATTCTGGTACGCTACATAGCCGGAATACACAACGAGAGCCGATGGTCGTGCACGGAGAACTCTGCGAAGCGCTACGTCGTAACCACAACGGGCAAGAACATGAGGCTGCGTGCGGCGGTGGGCACCACGGCGAACGCATACACACCCACCGACGACGGATGGGCGCTGGCTGCCGAGGGCTACCACTGGCGCTACTTCCTGCCTACTTCTGCCGAGACGGTGTTCCCGTCGCTGCCGTCGGGCGAATACTACAACGGCCCTACCGTCACGCTGCGCGCTATCTCTACAGCCAAAGACGCACAGATTGTCTACACAACTGACGGCACCGCTCCTACGGCGTCAAGCGCAAAGGTGACAAACGGCGCCAAGATTGCGCTGCCCGACGGCAAGTGCACGCTGAAGGCTGCGCTGCTCGTGAACGGCAAGGTGGGCGCTATCGTGACACGCACATACAGCGTGCATAAGTTCGAGGCTTACAACATCGCCGTGTATGTCAACACCGAGAACGTGGGCTGGACCAACTGCTACTTCTGGACGTGGGGCGGCGACGAGACGCACGCGCCTGCCAACAAAAAATGGCCTGGCGACAACGTGACGACACTGACGGAGAAGAACGGCAAGAAATGGTACAGCAAGCAGTTCAAGATAAACACACCGACCGACTACGTCAACTTCGTGTTCGCAAAGTCGAGCTCGGTGCAGACCGCCGATGTTACGGGCATTAAGGCGAACGCCTACTTCGAGATACTGAACCAGAAGGACGCCGAGGGCCACTATCTCCTGAAGAACGTTACAGCCGACCAGCCCACCGCCATCATAGACATCGCAGCCAACGCCGCCCCAGCCAACACAACCGTAGTGGCGACAGACGGCAGAACGGTGCGCCGCTTCAAGAGCGCCGTGTCGGCAGCCGAGGCTGTCGACGGACTCGCTCCGGGCATATACATCGTGAACGGCAAGAAGATTCTCGTGCGTTAAAGCCGTTGCCTTAACAATAAAAGCGGGAAAATAGCGTTTAATAAGAAGTTCTTACACAACAATTAAAAGAATTTCTTATACAATGACATACATCAGACATCTACTCAAGGCGTACCCGGTATCGTGCTTCTATATCCTTATGATATGGATTCTGTGTTTCGCAACGATACCGAGTACGCCGCTCGACAACGTCACTTTGATAGACAAATGGGTACACATAGCCATGTACGGCGGCACTTGCGCCACTATATGGCTCGAATATCTGCGCCTTCACAACACGAAGCCTCAGCCCGTAATGCGCATAGCATCGCCCGCAGACAAGCCGCTGCTGAGCTGGACAAAACTGTTCTGCCTCGCCTGGATTGCGCCCATACTGATGAGCGGCGTCATCGAGATTCTGCAGGAATACTGCACGGGCGGACGCCGCAGCGGCGACTGGCTCGACTTCGCAGCCAACTCAATCGGAGCGACAGTCGGTGCGGTCGCAGGCGTAGGAATGGTGATGCTAAAGAGACGCCACCGATCCTAAAGAGACGCCACATTATACATCTTTTTGTTTTTGCTTGTTTTTTATCATTCTATTCCTACAAATTGATGCTACAAGAACAAACACCAATTGAATGGCTATAAACACAGATATTTCACATAAAGCATAGAATCTGAATTCAGGAAAGTACATAATAGCTATTCTGTCATAAAGATACATATAAAGAATGAGTAGAAAACTTTCTGAGATTACATACCACACACTATGTAATGACCATCTGAATAGTCTGATACGACTGATGACATAAATAAATAATGTATTTAGAGGGATTATTGTAAGTCCATATATTACAAAACACAAAATAAGGACTTTTATGGAAAAGCTTAAAATAAATACCAATGCCATAACTGTACAAAATGAGACAAAAAAGCATTTTATAACGGGATCGACTTTATTTGTGGAATCGTTGCTCATAATATTCTTTTTTAAGGATGAAATAAGTTTATGCGAAAAATTTAAATACCAATGTTTTCATAACCTATTTTTTGGTAGTGTAAACAGAACTGTGTCACGGCTCTGTTTACACTACCCAGAAAGTAAGTCAACGCACATCGTACTTACGGAGGAACGGGCATTACGATTCAGTACGGAGCACGAAACCAACAATGGAATCAATAGACTAATTATTATTTTTGCCATGTATTAATCGTATGTTTATAATAGTTCACTACTTACATAAGTGACTACATCTATTTTGAACAAATCATTTCCCATTAATTTCAATTTTCATGACTCTTGCATAAATAGATATATATGGATATTTCGACTGACATTTTTTCCATTTTTCTACCCAATCTTTAATTCTTTTTAGTACTTCTTTATTATCCGTACTATAGGAATAGGAATAGTATTGACATGATTTTAATTTGCATACAGTTTCCGTCGCACCATCTGACTGTGGATCAATAAAAACACATAGTGTTTTATCTTTACAAATAAAAATATCAGCTATGCCTATATTGGAAATTCTAAGATAATTATCTTTTGGCGGTAATACTCCCCAATATTTATAAGGTGTTATATAGCATCCCTTATATGTTTTCCAAACAGTGAACTCTACTTCATTGATAATATAAAAAGTTCTATACCAAAATACCCTAAACAAAACAAATGCAAATATACAGAATCCGAGAAGGAAAGTTTTATATACCTTTCCTCCTCGAAAATATTTATGAGTATCTATTCGATGAAAAAACATGTCTTTTATTAAATAGGAATAAAGTTTATTATTATCTTCCAAATAACGATTTAAACCAGCCTTTTATCACATTCCAAGTATGGACTCGTCCTTCTTGTAACATTCTTTGAACTTCATACTGTTGTTGCCAGTATTTTTTGTGCCCTCTATCAAAGCCTGCTTTCTCGGCGGCCTGAGAAACCATAGCCTCTGTAGAAAATCCGCCCTTTTGTACAGATTCCAGTGCATCAAATGCCGCACGAGAAGCTTCCCAACCCTGTCCTGAGATACCAGCCATATATCCAGCACTATAGTTACCTATGTCACGTGCCGATGCAATAAATTTATTACCATTTTCATCTATGAATGGCATCCCTCGATATGAATACTGTGTCCAGTTCAGATTTCCTCTGTTTTTAATGCCTATAGTCTTAAAGTCATATTTCTGTCCTCCTGTCGCATTGGCCATGTAATAAATAACATCTATTTTACTTTTAACGATGTCTTTATCAAAGAAATTTTGCCCACTTTTATCTAACATATCAATTTGGGCTCCAAAAACGACCTTATTATTACTGCCAAAGAAAGAGTATTTTGTTAAAGACTTTCCAAGAATATTTCCAGTTCTCTTTCCATGTTCTATAATATAAATATTCTTATCATCATCTAGCGCACCTCCTGTAACAATATATTTATTTTCTTTATCTAATGTAACTTCAACGTGGTTGCCATCAGGATCTATCAACCTTAATGGATTATTTAAGACGTTGCTATAACTGCTAACATTAAGATATATTTCCTGCAAAGGGTCTGTAACCATCCACCTACCCACAACTGGATCATACCATCTTGCTTCATGATCCTGCATGTTCCAACCATACATCGTATCAAGCTCCTTGCCTATATACTTATAGTTGTTTCGGCTCACGCCACAGCGGTCGCCCATCAGTGCGCCGAATGGATAATAATGGTTCACTTCCTCAATGTTGCCGTTGCCGTCCACCACCAGACGGTTGCTGCCAAGATGGTCCTTCACATAAAAATGCATTACTATTCCATTGTCGTCATCCACACTTGCGTAGCCACCATCGAAGAGGATGGCGGAAATGTTGTCATTGTCGTAGACGAGATTTGAACAGTAATAGTATTTGGTCTTAAGACGTTTAACTATCGGCTTCGCCATACCGAATGTTCCGACATTTAAAGAGGTTAAAGAGGCTTTGGGATTATACGACAATATACGTGACTTGGCCTCCTTGTATGTGGAGCGTAGTTTTGTTCCATCTGCCGAATATGTATAGTATATGGTATCGTTGGAGTTTTCTTTAAATAAAACCCTTGATTTCGTACTTATACATTGTGGCAAATCCAACACATTGTAGTCAATGCTTGTGATTCCCTTATTGCTGTCCGTCAGCATATTGCCGTTAGCATCGTATGTATACTCCGTTTCTTCGTCGGCATAGTCGCGGAAATGCATAGCACCTCTGTAGCTGGGGCTTTCTTCCGCAGCATCGTCTATCTTTACCACCTGATTGCCTTTATAGCTATAGGTAAGGTCGTCAATAGTTCCGTAGTTGCCACTGTTGAGCAATCCTTCACGACGGAGCGAGAGGATGTTTCCCATAAGGTCATACTTATAGGAGGTGGAGAAATGATCGTTGCGCTTGCCGTTTTCGAGATAACCGGCAGCCGTCAGACGCGACATTCCGTCATAGCTGATGCGTGTTGGCATACTTTCTATTTTTATTTAGCTGAGGGTAAAGGTAAGAAAAACAATTCGATTTGAAAAATAAATCAGCAGCACTTGTGCGCAGTATGTTAACCATGTGGCATCCCTTCTGTCCAAGATTTTTATCTTTGGAGTGCAGGGAATTATTCCTATCTAAATAGCAAACCCTTCTGAGAAGGACAGTTTTCGAAGATTACCATTTGGAAGTATTTCAAATTTTAGAGGATATGGATAATTCCATTCATCAATAGTTCCATATTTATAATTAGGTATTCCTTGTTTGTTCGTTAATATTTGCGTTTTATCTAATATGTCTTCAGATGGGCTATCTCCATATAAAACAATTAGGTTACCGTATCTATAAAAATATCCCTTATATTTATCTTTGTCATAATATATCCCAGAACGTATTATAGCATAATGTTTCTTGTTTATTGTTTTAAAACGCAACTCATACAATACTTCTACATTGCTATAAATGAAGTCATTCAAAATTTTGTTTAATTGTTTGTTTTTAATGACATTGTCACCTTTAATTTCATTCTTCCTGAACCCCAAACTTTTCTGGTTATTTACAACTGTCAGTTTGCGTCCATCTATGATTTCATACAAATACTGCTTTGGCTCACAAAAGATAAGTTTTTCATAAACGTCTATATAATTAGGTATATTACCCTCATATTTGTACAAATATTTTGTGTCTATAATATCAGACCTATCTGTACTGTCAGTTTGATAATATGTGATCAACTTATCCTTGTATATGTAATAACCATCCATAACTTTGGGATTGTAACCGGGTACACATGTAATGATGAGCAAGTCATGCTCTTCCAACTTAGAAGCTATAACTTGTATTACATCAAAATTATGAGTTTTGCCAATTATTCCATCAAGAACTTTAGCTAAGGAAGGAGAAAATGGGCTATCCTTAGCTACACAACTTGTAAATAGAATAAAAATCGCAAAAAGTAATTTTCTCATTTCTTACATACTTGATTTTTTAAAGATATTGTTGGACTATTATGACAATATGCATATGGACTTATATTATGAGCTTTTTCTGCTAACACATCTATACAATGTTGCCGTTGCCGTCCACCACAAGACGATTGCTCATAAGGTGTGGATTAGGTTTAACATATTGCAAATATAGCGAAATAATGTATAGGATGTACGCTGAAAGGCTATATTTTTAACTATATTTGCACAAGAAAAGCAAATGTATGAGCTGCCGGAAGCACGATTACCGCGTAGCTAAAACACGATTACCGCGTATCGGCTATGATGTTACCGCGTATCGGCTACATCGTTACCACACTGCGGTAACACACCGGTAGGTGTGAGCCCATTTACGTTTGGCATAAACGCAAAAAGAGCATATAAGGCTTGAAGAAACGCAAGCCGTATATGCTCTTTTGTATAAATGAAACGTGTGCTTACTGTGCACCGGCAACTGTAGCGCCGTCGTAACCCCACTTGTAGTAAGAAGCGCCGTGAACGAAACCTGCACCGAAAGCGGTGAAGATGATGTTGTCGCCCTTCTTCAAGTGACGCTCGTGATCCCACAAAGCCAAAGGAATTGTGGCAGCACTTGTATTGCCATAACGCTGTATGTTCACAACTACCTTCTCGAGCGGAAGATTGATGCGCTTAGCAACAGCCTCGATGATGCGGAGGTTAGCCTCGTGAGGGATAACCCAGTTGACATCTTCTGTAGTCATCTCGTTGCGCTTGAGCACTTCCTCGACGTCGTTGCCCATGTCGGTAACGGCGTAGCGGAACACGGTGCGTCCCTCCTGATAGAGGTAGTGCAGACGGTGGTCCACTGTGAAGTGTGACGGCGGACATACCGAACCGCCCGCCTTCATGTGAAGGAACGGAAGTCCGATGCCGTCGGTGCGCAGGAATGAGTTCTGCACGCCTACGTTCTCCTCCTCGGTAGCCTCAACGAGCACTGCGCCCGCTCCGTCGCCGAACAGCACGCATGTAGCGCGGTCGGTATAGTCGACGAGCGACGACATCTTGTCGGCTCCGATAACGATGATCTTCTTGTAGCGTCCGCTCTCAATCATGGTAGCGGCAACGTCGAGCGAATAAAGGAATCCGCAGCATGCTGCCTCAAGGTCGAAGGCGAAAGCGTTCTTCAGTCCGAGTTTGCCAAGGACGATAGAAGCTGTTGAAGGGAACTTGTAGTCGGGGGTTGTTGTTGTGACAATGAGCGCATCGATTGTGTCAGGATCTACGCCGGTCTTCTTCAGAAGCTGCTTGGCTGCCTTGCGCGCCATGTAGCTTGTGCCGAGGCCTTCCTCTGTGAGGATGTGGCGTTCCTTGATACCGACACGGGTCATAATCCACTCGTCGCTGGTGTCTACCATGCGCGACAGCTCCTCGTTGTTGAGGATATAGTCGGGCACGTAGCCGCCAACGCCTGTGATTACTGCGTGTATCTTACCCATTGTAATTATTCAGCAACTTCCTTAACGATAGCCACCTTACCACGATAGTAACCGCAAGTAGGGCAAACTGTGTGGTATACATAGTAAGCGCCACAGTTCGGGCATACTGCCAATGTAGGAGCTACTGCCTTATCATGAGTTCTTCTCTTAAGTGTACGTGTCTTTGACTGTCTTCTTTTAGGATGTGCCATTTTTCTTTAATCTTTAATTATTGTTTTTAATTTTTCTAATCCATTCCAGCGCGGATCTACCGCTGCCTCTTCATTCTCGCCACTACTTCGGGTAGCTGAGTGTTCTTCGAGAACCTTTATCATCGCCGCGTTACATTTTCCAGGTGTATGCACGTGCTTAGCGGGAATGTTGAGTGCTATAAATTCGTAGATGAACCATGCCACGTCGAGTACGCCTTCGCGCTCGTCAACGGTGATGAGGTCATCGTCTTCGGAATATTCTTCTCCAAACTTGACGATAAGGCGGTCGTCGCTTTCTACGTCCTGGTCCATATCGTCGAGGCAGAGGTCGCACGGAATAACGACCGAGCCTGAGGTGTGGAAGTCGAGCTCAAAATAGTTCTCCGTGCGGCGCACGTTTAACGACACACTGACAGAGCCACGCTTGATTTCGTCCTCGTCTAACGACTCGAAATAAGCGTCGCCCAGGTTGAAATGGAGCGTTGTAAGGCCCTCGTTCAACTCCTTTAAATCTATCTTAAGCGATTCTAAATTACACATTTGGTGTGCAAAGTTACGAATATTCTGCGAATTACACAACTGATTACCAGAAAAGTTCTATTCTAAAGGTAGTTCCGACGCCCAATTCCGACTTTTTCACGTAGATTTTGCCGTGATGATACTCTTCTACAATGCGTTTGGCGAGCGACAGGCCCAATCCCCAGCCGCGTTTTTTCGTGGTGAATCCGGGTTTGAACACGTTGCCGATGTCCTTCTTGCGTATGCCTTTGCCGGTGTCTGCCACCTCGACTACGGCGCGTGCGCCTTCCTTCAGTATGGTGAGCGTAATGGTGCCGGCGCCTTCCATGGCGTCGACGGCGTTCTTGCAGAGGTTTTCTATCACCCACTCGAAGAGCGAGGCGTTGATGCGCACTATGACGTCTTCCTCGGGGAAGCGGCATATCATCTGCACCTTGCGCGACGTGCGGCGGTCCATATAGTCGACCACGTGCTGCATTATCTCCTTCAGATTTGTCTCCACAGGTTCGGGCAGCGAGCCTATCTTCGAGAAGCGGTCGGCGATGAGCTGCAGGCGTTTCACGTCCTTGTCCATCTCGGGTATGAGCGGGTCGTCGGGGTGAGTCTCTTTCAGTATCTCGGTCCACGCCATGAGGCTCGATATCGGCGTACCGAGCTGGTGTGCCGTCTCCTTCGAGAGTCCTACCCACACCTTGTTCTGCTCGGCGCGTTTCGACGTGAGCAGGGCGAAGATGGCTATGACGACGAATATCATCACCACACCGAGCTGTATATAAGGATAGGAAGCGAGTCGGCGCAGCATGACGGAGTCGGCGTAGCAGACATTGATGTACTCGTCGGAGTGAGATATGCTGTCGGCGTCTTCGTTAAGCGCGATACGTATCACCTGACGCTCGGCGAGCATTTCCTTGCCGAGTTGCTCCACACGCCTAAGCGAGTCGGCTGCCGTGTTGCATGTTTTCAGATTGATGTTGCGGTAAGCCTGCACGTCGCCGTTCGAGTCGAGCACGATGACGGGTATCGTGTTGTTGCCGTTTATCACCTTCAGCACCAGATTGATGTCGGTGTTCTCGTCAGCGTTGTTCAGCGTGCGCATTGCCTCAGCCCAGACCGCCATCTTGTTGTGTTCCTCCCTGGCGAGGTCGCGTATGAGGATATGCGACACGACAAGTGATGCCACGGCGATAATCACCGCGGCGAGCACAAGAAATATCTTCACTCTACGTATTTGGTCGGTCCATTGCATATAACTAATAACGCAGTTATGGGCAGAATATTATTGAAGAAAGAAGGATTATTGCGCTTTCAAACGCAATAATCACCAATGATCACCAAAGATTGCTGTCCACCACTCTATTCACGCCATCTGCTGCAACCGAATCTGTAGCAACAGTTTCCGGGCGTGTGTCTTGGCGTGCGTTGGTCATCACACCGATAACAACAAGCAGCAGCGCAATCAGCGCAACGAGCACGGCGTTCACAACGGCGAACGACTTGCTCTTGCCGGCCAGCAAGCGCCTTATCTGGGCGATGTCGGAGGGTCGATGCTCGCGGTCGGCGGCGGCACACATGCGCCCTACTCTCGCAAGACTCTTGCTGTGCGCAGCCTCAGCCATGAACTCGAGCACCTTGCCGAACGAATAAATGTCGGCACTGGGGTCGCTCTTGGCTCCGGGCAGCAACTGTTCCGGCGCCATATAGCCGATTGTTCCTGCCGGAATCTTGAGCACGCAGAAGGTCTCGCTGTCTGAAAGTCCGAAGTCGATGAGCTTAACGTCGCCTCCGCGATGAGTCACCATGATGTTCGACGGCTTTATGTCGCGATGAACGGTCTGCTTGGCGTGCATATACTCCATCGCGTCAAGCAGTTGGGCGGCAATCTTGCGCGCCTTCTCTTCAGTAAACGTTCCGCTTGTGACGGCTGTCTCAAGATTCTCGCCGTCTACATATTCCATGACGATGCACTCGCCAAGTTCTTCTACCGGCTCCATGCTTATGGTGCGGCAGATGTTGGGATGATCGAGCTGCAAGCCTATCTCAAACTCCTTCATGAGCGCCTGGCGATATACAGGCGTGAAGGCGAAGTCGGACTTCAGACACTTCAGCATATAGCGCTTGCCGTATCTCACGGCAGAGAGCAAGCGCGAAAAACCCGACTTCGAGACATATACTTCGCTAATGTTCGAAAAGCCGCCGTCGTGCTGCGCGCCGCTGAAGCCGCACTCGCCGCCAAAGCCTGCCACGAATCCTGATGTGGGTCGTTTCTCCTTGTCGTCCATCAGCACGATTCTTTAACAACCCTAACTATCGAAAGTCCGCCGTTGCGACCCGCTACGAACGGCGGTGTGCGCTCGCCGCCGCGCTCGAGGAACGGCAGATACAGCGGTTGCTCGGCGATGAAGCAGCCCGTAACGAAACTGTCGCCAGGCAACATTTTGCTGTTGTGCGACATGAGCACGGCATATCGGCTGTCGCCCTGATATTCAAGTCGCACAATGCGGTTCGGGCTCCAGCCTATCTCCACCTCGTCGCCGCGATTGAGGTCGCTGCTCATGAGTTGGTTGGCGTTAAAGAACGACGAGTTGTAGCACGGACTCGTCTTCAGCCATGCCACAAACTTAGTGTAGTCGGCATGACCAATATAGCGCGCCATCACATTCAGCGTAGCCACGCGTGGCGTGTGCTCGTCGCCTACATAGTTGTAAAGACGCTTCAGTGTGGATGTCGACACGGTTGCATTGTATTTCTTCTTAAGCATCAGCGAGAACACCTCGAAGTCGGTGGACGTAGCAAGTGTGTCCTCGTATTTCTCCTTTACGAGACGCTTGAGTTCTTCTATTTCTGGTGAGTTCATTCTTCTACGATATTATCAAAAACATTCCATTTTGCATTCGCACGATAGTATTTCTTCCTGCCTTTCGGCACATGCAGTCGGCAGGTCTTCACGAAGTCGGCGCCGGTTGTGGCGAAGGTATTGCTGCCACATACCGGCGGAAGTGGGGCTGTTATGTACAGATCGGTGAGCGGACAGCCGTCAAACACGTAGTCGGACAGCAGTTCGACGTCGTCGCCAAGGCGCACAATCTTTAGGTCGGCACAATTCTGGAACACGCCGGTCGGCAACATCTTCAGTGTTGAAGGCAGCACTACTTCCTTTACCTTACTGTTATAGAAAGCACATTCGCCTATTTTGGTGAGTCCTGCCGGAAACACGAACTTCTCAATGCTACATTCGCGGAAGGCGTACGGACCAACTGCTGTCACTGTGGCTGGCAATGCGTAGTCGCCTCGCTTGCCCATCGGGAACCACAATATGCTCTTGGCGTCGCCGCTCAGCAGTACGCCGTCACTACTTGTGTATGATGTGTTGGCACCCGACACGCTTATCTCTTCAAGCAATGTGCATCCAGCCGACGGAACGATACTGCTTACGGTAGCCGGTATCACTATGCTGCGCAGCGATGAGCAGTTGAGGAAGGCGTCTTTTTCTATCCTCACCACGTCCATCGGCAACTTTATATTCTTCAGATTGTTGCACGCGGCAAACAGTCCCACTCCCACGACGTCGTCCTCCGAATAGCGCACAGCGTCATACACACCGCCTCCTGCGACAATGCGTGCTCCTGATATGTTTATATCGGCAAGTCGCCCGTTTGTAGCACTGCCGTCTATGCCGCGTCCTGCCATGTGGCGCAGAGTGCGAAGGTCGTCGCCGTTGAGCGGTCCGGCTATAGAGATGGTGGTGTATTTGTAGATGTCGTCGCCAATGACTACCGAAAGCATGCCTGCCTCATCCAAAACCACAGCGGTTGGAGTTGTGAACGAAAGCGGTTCGCCCACAGCCTCGCCGTTTCTGTTCTTGGCGAATGGGCTTATTGTGTATGCCGTGCTCGGCTGCAGATTGCCTATGCGCAAGCGGTAGAATCCGTCAGCGCCCACTGAGCCAGCCTGCATTATGGTTGTTTCCTCCTCACCGTCGCTCATCGCGGCTCCATCCTGACGCGACACGCGGCAACCGCTTTCGGCGATCTCGTCGCCGCCGTCGTCAGCAATGCTATAGCCCACAATCACACTCCTCGGACTGCTGCTCAACACCTTCACGTCGCCGATAGTTGGCTGCAGATTAGGTTGTGTTGTGAAGTTGAGAGTTTCGCCCGACAGTACGGCGGTGCCGTTGCCGCCTTGCAACATATAATAATATGTGGTGCCTGCCGTGAGATTACGCAAGCGCATGCTCACACTGCCGTCCGCAGCTTCAAGCGCCTCCGAACGTTCGCTCATACTCTCGTCGGCTCCATAGCGGAACCACAACTGCGGCATATCCGCACCATTGTCCGTTTGGCACAATCCTGATATTGTAGCTTCCGTTCGGGTTATGTCCGTAGCCGGCAGAGTCTGCAAGTGCGGCTCAAGACTGTCGGGTTTGTCGCTACTGCAAGAGCACAAGAGCGCCACTACTGCCACGAAAGTGATATAGAGCCGATTAAACATATTATTATAATGTAAGCTATGATTCATATCTCAAGTTGTTTTCACATATATTATATAGAAACACTTCCTCAACGTTTGGCGGGTTTCGTTATCACACTATTCTCTCCAATGCGTATGCCAATGCCCACACATCCCTGCCACTGGCTACCGCCGATTGAAAGCGTAGAGGCGCTCACGCTCAGCCTGCCCTTTGTAAAGAGCACGCCAATCTCCGCTGCCACGCCTTTATGTGTGAGTCCGTCGTTGCGCAACCATCCTCCGCCTTCGCTTTTTGCGAGTTGCCATGCGGTACTCTGTTTGGCGTAACCAGCTCCCTCAAAGATGTTGAAGTTGGCGTTTAGGCGGTGTATCAAACCCGCTGTGACGGCATATTCCGAAGTATGCGTGCTACCAGAATAGTATGGCTTCACAGTAGCTGCGTCTCTATAGCCCTCGCGGTTGCACGCTCCTACGGTCTTCTTGCCAGAACGCAGATTGGTGCTGGCATGAACGTAGCCACCGTGACGACTCATCACGGCTATCATCGCTCCCCACGACGGACCGTCTGTGTGCATCGAGGCTGTGAGCAACGTATAGAGATGCCAGGGCACAACGCGGCGCGGCGGCGCCACGGTAACTGTGTCTACAATAGTCTGTGTGTACACAACGGTGTCGTGCTTCTCCACAACAGCTGCCTGCGGCAGGCGAAGACGCATCTCGTATGTCATACGACTCTCCAACTTTGTACCGAACGCATAGTCGCGCAGCACTCCCCATTGCGGGTGTTTCAGCGTTATGCTCTTTGTACCTTTAGGCATGAAAAGCCATATCTCGCCCACCTTGTCGCGACGCTCAACGATGCCTAACGGCGAGGAGAAGGCGAAGTCGGCTGGGGCTACCACCTTCAGCAGGGCGCACGCCTCGTCGTTAAGGTCGCGCACAGCGTCGATGAAAGCGCTCACATCGGTGGGCAACTGACGGAAGCTCTCTACAGAGAACGTGCTGTCGGCAGGCGCTGGCGCATCTGCGGCTTCCGCTGCAGACAAAAACGGCACAGCTGCCTTAGCGTCCTGCAACGAGAGGCTGCATAAAGCTATGGTTAAAGCCACGCAAAGCGCCACTTTACGTAGCGAAAAGCATGGGCTTATTGTCCGAGAACTATTGTTTAGCATAATACAATGTCTTTTTATTCAGGATTAAAGTCGGCTAAGATTAGAGCCGACTTGCTTTGTCTATTCAAGATTAAAGTCGGAGATGTCTATCACTCCTTCCGAACTGCTGACGGTTGCCGACGGTTGCCACGTTCGCACGTGTATGAGCGGCATGGAAGGATTGCGGAAGTCCCACAGCAGAAACAGCCAACCGTCGTCCGAGTAGCGGTCGCTGCTGTAGCGTTGGCGCAGCGAAACGCCGTAGATGCCGTCTTTAGTAGGATGGCGCATGATGCGGAAGTCGGAGAACTTCACGTCGACTGTCTTGTTGACGGCGAACACCTTGGCGAGTCGCGAGAGATAGTCGCGCTTGGTGTGCAGGGCGTAGGTAACGCGCGAGTCGGACCCAATGCCGGCGGTCGTAGCCGACTCCTTCACCACATTGCCAACGATGATGAGTGCCTCGTCGCTGAACACCTGCCTCAGAAAGTCGATGTCCTTCGTGGTGTATGCCGTGCGCAGATGCTCGCAGTAGTTGAGTATCTGACGGCGGCGCGAGGCATCGGTCTCCGTCAGCTTGCCCTTCAATATCTTCGCCGCCTCTTTGTAGAACGGACTGCTCTGCGCTATCTTGCGTATGTCGGTCTGCGTGAGCTTCAGCGCGTGTCCTTTACTCTCACGGCGCGACTTGCTGTCGGAAGAACCTGCCGACTCTACTGACTGATTCTCCATATCCATGTTCTGCCTCGTCAGTTGGTCTTCGGGCACCACAGCCTTTGCTTGCGCCGCAGCACCAGCCGTGAATGTCACCATTCCGTTAGTGTCTACGTATCCCTCGCGACCGGTAGCCATCTCGCGGAAGCGGAGTCTGCCGCCACGGAAGCGCGTGTCTATCATACATCCGCGCAGAGGTATGCGAAAAAGCGTGTTGCCTTGGGCGTCTTCCACCACATACTGGCGCTGTCCCGATGCCACAATCTGCTCCACAACCTCCATGCCTTCGTTCAGTCCGTAGCGCGTCTCCTTCATGTTTTTCTTATAACCACCAAAGGGCAGCAGCCATAAAGCCACTGCCCATAGGAGGAGCGCCAGCGCTACGGCTGACAATATGCCGGTAGTTTTCTTCATACGAATCGTTTTATTACCAGTTCTGCTTCTCGCCGCCAATGTTTATCTTCACCTTGTCGGGATTTTCAGATATGACGAGGTTGACAAGATGCTCCGTACCGGGCTTGAAAAGGAACTTGCTCTCGAAGAGATAGCTCACGCCCATCATCTCCACCTCGACGAGCGGCTGACGGTTGTCGATGCGCTGCGGCACGATTATCGCCGAATAGCTTGTATCGCCGTCCTGATGGGCTACGATGGTCTGGCGTGTGCCCTTAACGTAGCGTGTCGCCACTCCTGCCTGCAGGTCGATAGTGGCTGTGGGCACGGTGTTGTGGATGTATACCTTGGCGGTGGTGGGCATGTCGCCCTCGAAGTCCTCACCCTTTATCAAGCGAATCTTCAGTTTGCTCATGATGTGCTTGAAGGTGAGTCTTACGGGCGAATCAGAAGCCTTGATGTCCTTGGTTGTGGCAAAGAGAAGGTCGCTCGCCTCGTATCCGCCGAGGGCTGTAGCTGTCTTTTGGGTGCTCTGGTCGGTGCTTACGCTGAACGGCTGGTCGGTTACGCTCGTCACATCCTGCATGTACGGATAGTAGGCGTATGCGTTGTACGTCCCCTCGTCCCAATACAGCGTGCGACCGGCTTCCCATGTGTTGCCGTCGAAGGTGAGCGCCTCGTTGTTCACCAGATTGCCAGCCAGCTCCAGCGGCTCTTTCGCGTCGGCTATGTACAGACCGATGCGGTCGCCAAGCTCGAAGTCTGTGGCTGTAGCGCGGGTCTGCCCTGGATAGTCTACGACGAATGTCATGGGTGTCGACTTAGGGTCTTGCGGCTGAGTCGGTTGCAGATCGTCGCCGCAAGCCGCCAGCGTGAGCACTACCAACGCCAGTGCGACACATCTTATTATATGGTTGTTCATAAATCTTCGTTTTAGAGTTTTCTTACTGACGACTTTCTTAGCGATGTCTTCTCACCTTCTTCATCTGCAGCGGACTGCCCTTGTGTATCTTCGGGGCATGCTGATAGGTATGGGCGGTGCGCGTGTAGCTTGTGCCCATGCTGCGTGTCGCTGTTCCGGCGTCGCGCTTGTCGTTTCTGACGAACTCCTCGAACGAGAAGGTCTCGCCGGCGTATCTCATGATGCGCTTCACGATGCTCTCGCGACTGATGGTGCTATAGTAGGGTATGTCGTTGTTCATGCATGAGTTCTGCTCCGAGCGGAACACGCCGCGGTTGTGCATATAGCCGCCCTCGTAGATGTCGACGATGTCGCTGTAGCGGTCGTCGAAGATGAGGTGGCTCCAGCCTACGTTGTGCATCTTGCCGGTGAGCGAGAGGTTGTCGTACCAGCCGAGCGACTTCGCGCTGTTGAACTCCATGACGTGTCCGCAGCAGCTGCAGCCGCAAGCGTCGATGAAGGCGTTGTGGTAGATGTACTCGTCGCCGAGCTTGCCGAATCCGTGACCGCCTGCCTCGTGCTGAACCACGCCGCGCGTGTCGAGCGGATAGTCGTATGTGCTGAGCGGACAGAACGCTATAGCCGAACCGTCGGGCCACATCTGGCAGATGCCGCCGTAGTCGGTGGTGTTGGGCACGACGATTATGAGGGTCTGCTTCAGGTTTTCCTTGTTTACGGTGGGCGCACCGAGGGCATAACTGAACAGTTCGTCGTAGTTTGCCTTCAGTCCGACGCCACCGGTGAAGGTTGTGCCGAAGCGGTTGTAGCGTATGGTGTTCACCGTGCCCACTCCGCTCTCGGTAGACAGCGGTATGGCGGTGTACACGTTGAAGTATTTGCGGTAGGTCTTGTACGGCTCGATGCCGAAGAAGTATTCCACTTCCTTACGTATGTGCTTCAGATAGTCGCCGCTGGCGAGGTCCTTGGCGTTGTAGCCGTCGCCGAGCAGCACGATGTTGATGCCGCCGTTGCGTCCCTTGGTGGCTTTCTGCAGGGTTATCCATTCGTCCTCGCCGTACTCGTAGCCGTATTGCGAGACGGTGCACGCATGGGTGTAGTCTTTGTTCTTCAGTCGGAACACTATCTTGCCCTCGCGGTCGCTCGCGTTCTTCGACATGCTCTTGATGGTGAGCGTCACTTCGGTCTTCTTGTTGCCGCTGGCTGGCGACACCTCACACCAGTCGGGCTTGCTCTCCACTTCCCACTCGCCCTCGGCGTTGACGACCAGGGTCTGCTTGTGCTGTGTGCTCAACGCGCAAGCCACCGACGGACGGCATACCAGTTCGTGGTGGGCGGCGATGCGCTTGAACTCGCACCAGCCGCCGGCTGCCTGATACTGCTGAACGGCAGACTCGGGCACTTCGAGCGTAAAGTTGTCTTTTGCCACGCCGTCGAAGGCGCCGCTCTCAATATATGCCGGCATAGTTCCCTTGCACACGATGGAGCCAATACCAAAACAGCCGTTGAAAGCTCCTCTACGTATGGTTTCCAACGATTCTGGCAACACCAAGCCTTCGAGCATTCGACAATTTGTGAATGCACTTTCACCAATACTTTCAACCCCATAGGGGATGTCAAGAACACCCATCAAACGCCAGTTGTTTGCAAAGGCTTTGTCGCCAATTCTGGTAACGGTTGAAGGTAGGGTTAATGTTCCGGAAAAATCATTATTACAAAATGCATTGTCTGCAATTATCTTAAGTCCTTTAGGCAAATGGAGTTCGCCCTTTAAATTGTTATCAATAAAAGCAGAAGATCCAATACTCGAAAGACCGTCATGCAGTGTAAGGGTTCCATTGAAGCCACATCTTTCAAATGCAGAACTGGGAACAGACGATACGCCTTGGGGTATTTCTATAGAACCAGTCAGATTTTCACAGTGAGAGAATGCGCATTTTCCTATCACTCTTAATTTTGACGGAAGTTTCAGTTCTCCATATAAACCTCGACAGCCACTAAAACAATAGCCTCTTATTATTTCAACGCCATCAGGTATTATAAGACGGCCGGTAAGGTTACTGCAATTCTGAAATACACCATTATAATAATCGATGCCTTCGTCTTTCGTATCCTTATCTGCTCCATCTCCTGATGTTCCTAATTTCTTCAATGTTGAGGGCAGAGACAATGAGCCGTTTAAAGAACTACAACCCGTAAAGGCTCCTCTTCGTATTTCCTCAACTCCTTCGGGGATTATTAATGATCCAGAAAGATTATTACAGCCTGTAAAGGCATTGTCGCAAATCACCTTAAGCCTGTCAGGAAACACAAAAGTGACAAGATTAAGAAGTCCACCTCCGCCTGGTTTATTAAAAGCAGAGACAGGTATGTTGTCAGCGGAATGTTTTTCGCCTGGATTGTTGGGGTTTTCCACTCTAAGATACGTACTTCCTTGAGATTAACCGCAGACAATTTATTCATATTGTCTCTCATAAAGAAGAAATCCTTAGCATTAATCTCACCCTTAATCTTCAGATTCTTCAGCTTTGTATAGTCTTTGTTTGCTGCGGCAATGGCTTCCTTGAGGTGTCCGGCGGTAGAGTTCACGATGACGTATTCCTTGGCTGTGGCGTCGTGACTCACGAGGTCGTTCTCCCACGGGGTGATGCTCTCGTTCACGAGGGTGAGATGATACTGTCCGCTGGCTGCTTTCTTGTCTACGCGGATGCTGAAGTTCATCATCTTGCCGGCCACGTATGTGAGCGCCTCGTTCTTCACGAACTTGTAGGGCATGCCGCCGATTGTGATGCTGAAGAGCGTGGTGCCTGCCTCTACGGTCTGCGGCACCACGATGGCGCGCCATTCGTCGTCGACGCGCGAGGGCATGGTGGCTGTGCTCTCCACGCTGCCAGAGGGCTTTACCTCGCCGGTGGCAAGGTCGATGCTCGCCTTGCGCACCAGGTTGGGCGCAAGCACTATCTTCTCGGTGTTAGCCCACTCGCCGTCGGCAAAGCCCGTGCCTTGAATCAGGGTGACGCGGGCGTTCGACATGCGGTGGAACAGCGGCAGACGGATGATGCTGGTCGTGGGAGCCACGTCGCCCACCTTGCCCCAAAGGAAGTCGCTCGCCTCGTAGCCGCCCATCTCGCCGTCGGCGGAAGCGCGGCTCTGGTCTTTCTGCACCTCAAACTGATAGTCGTCGATGCTCTCGGGGTTGGCGAAGGGATAGTAGCCGTAAACGTCGATGTGCGTGTGCTTGTCTTTCCAGTAGATGTCGTTGGCGGGTTTCCACTGGTTGTTGGCTTCGTCGAACGTGTGGCGCACGTTGTCGCAACGGTTGCCGCTGGGTTTCAGAGTGCCGGGCGTGCCGCCGTTGTAGTCGACGACGTAGACGCCCATCTCGTCTCCGTCGCAGAAGCCGTTGTCGCAGACACGTGTCAGCGCCAACTGCTCGATGCTGCCCGATAGCTGTATGCGGTCGTCGCCGCCAGGCTTGCCGCCGTCGCCGTCGAACAACGAGTCGGAGCAGGCAGCAAGCAGAATGCAAAGCATCAGTACAGCTGTGTATATATGGAAGTTCTTGTGATTCGTATGGGTCATATCAAATGCAATGTTCTTTTAATCGTTTCTGTTTCTTTACTGCGTCAGCTTGCCACACCGCCGTAATCTATACCATCGCTCTCCCATGCGCCGATGCTTACGTTCAGTCCGCCGCCCGTCTTGCTGAGTGTCACGGTGAGCGTGTGGCGCTTGCCGCCGACGAAGGTGACGGTCTTCGAGATGTTGTGGTCGGCGCCGTCGACGGTGATGGTTATGAGGTTGTTGCCCGTGGCGGTCTGCGGCACGACGAAGGCGCGGTAGACGGCGCCGTCCTTATAGGGCGTGAGGCTGCGCACGCTGCCGTTGGCGCTTACCGTGGAGGTGGCGAGGTCGACGGTGGCGGAGGTGGCGAGATTGTTCATCTTCACCGATACATTCGCCTCTGCGAGCGAGCTTTCGCTATATCCGGCACCTGCCTTGAGCACTATCTCCACCTGACTCATCAGGTGACGTGCCGCGATGTTCACCGGCGATGCCGATGGAGCGGCGTCGAGCGTGGAGCCTACGATAAGGTCGGACGACCTGTATGCGCCCAGACTGCTCTGGTCGGCACTGACGCCGAACGGCATTGCGCTCACGCTCGCAACTGTCTGTGTGTAGGGATAATACATATAGAAGTCGGCATGCGTCTGAGCGTCCTTCCAGTATACTGTCTTTTCTGCGTTCCATGTAGTGGTATAGGTGTACGGCATGTTGTCGAGGTGATTGCCCAAGGGTTTCAGCGTCGCCGCGCTGCCGTCTGCATTGCGGTTGACAACGAACAGCCCTATACGGTCGCCACTCTCGAACGCCTCCTCCGTGGCGCGGGTTATCGTGGCGCTGATATTTATAGGTATCTGTGCCGCGGGCTTGTCGGGCTCGTCGGGCTTGTCTGGCTTGTCTGGCTCGGTGGGCGTAGGGGGCTCGATGGGCGTAGGTGGCACGTCGGGGTCGTCGTGTCCGCACGATGTGCATGCTACGAGAAGAGCTAAAGCAATTAGAAAGACAGGTTTCTTATCATAAGCACTCATATTATTTGCGGTGTTAAAGCTTAACAAATACAAAGTTAAGCAATTAAACGATAAAATACAAGTTCACAATAGTTCACTTTTCACAAAAAATCAATAGTATGAGCCGATGTTTGCTTGGCTTAGTCTGATAGTATATGTGCTTGAAACGGGTATTACCGCGTACTGGTAACAATATTCCCAATACGCGGTAACGATATTACCACGCTGCGGTAACGGTGTTACCACACTGCGGTAATTCTGTTTGCGCTTCGCCTTTGCGGAATATCTTGTAGCCGATTGCCGCCACAACGACGCTCATTATCGGCGAGATGATATTGAAGAAGCAATAGGGCAGGTAGGTGGTCGTGGCTACGCCGAGCACAGTGCTCTGCGTCATGCCGCAGGTGTTCCACGGCACAAGCACTGAGGTCACGGTCACGGCGTCCTCTGTGGTGCGGCTAAGCAGGCGACGCTCGTAGTTCTCGCGGTCGTAAACGTTGCGGAACATGTTGCCGGTGAGCAGGATGCACAGATACTGGTCGGCGATGGCTACGTTGAGCATCACGCCGGTGGTGGCTGTAGACGCCACGAGCGACGTGCGTCCCTTCACCATGTGGATGAACAGTCGGGTGATGCCGCCCACCATTCCGCTTGCTGCCATCGTTCCGCCGAAACACATGGCGCAGATGATGAGCCAGATGGTGTCGGTCATGCCTGCCATGCCGCGCGTAGACACGAGCTCGGTGAGCATCTGGTTCGATGTGCTCAGCGTCGTCTCGCCGTATACGCTCATCATCGCCGCCTTGAACATCGACGGGTCGATTTCTGCCAACGCCTCGCGCTGGAAGATGAGTCCGCAAGTCACGGCGAGAAGTGTCGATAAGAAAATGGTGACGATTGGCGGGGTCTTGCGCGCGATGAGCACGCCGGTGGCTACGGGCACTATGAGCAGCCACGGCGTTATGTTGAAGCGTCCGTCGAGGGCTGCCATGAACGAGGCTACTTCCTGCGTCTCCGTGGTGTCGATAGTGAGTCCTGCCACGGCGAAGATTATCAGCGCAAGGGTTATAGAGGGCACGGTGGTGAGCAGCATGTAGCGTATATGACTGAAGAGCTGCACGCCCAGACTGCCCGAGGCGAGGGTGGTTGTCTCGGAGAGTGGCGAGATCTTGTCGCCGAAGTAAGCGCCGGAGATTATCGCTCCTGCCACCCAACCGTCGGCGAAGCCTTGCGCTCTGCCAATTCCCATGAGCGCAATGCCGATGGTGGCGATGGTGGTCCACGACGAACCGGTCATCAGACTGACAAGGGCGCAGATAAGGCAGGTGGACGCCAGGAACACCGACGGATGGATGATGTGCATACCATAATATATTAAGGTGGGCACCACACCGCTCACCATCCATGCGCCGCCCAAAGCTCCGATGAGCAGCAGTATTATCAGCGCACTCGACACGCTCGACACGTTCTTCGTGATAGCTTTCTCAAAACTTGACCACGGCACATTCAGATAGCCCATGCCAATGAGAACGCAGAACGCCGATACGGCTATCAATGTCACCTGCGACGCTCCTGCCAGCGAGTCGCTGCCGAACGCTCGTATCGTCGCAACGAGCATTATCACGAGCAACACGATCGGCGTGAATGACAGCAACGCCGACGGGCGCTTCTTCAAATGTGCGGTTGCTGTGTGCTTCGCCTTTGCAGCTTTTGCAGCGTTCCCTGCATTTACGGATTTCTCAGCATTTACACATTCACAATTAATTCCTTCCTTGTTATTCTCCATTGTATTCATCCTGAAACATTACGTATATTTATACATCATCATTTACTATTACGATATGCAAAGTTACTGCAATTTCTGCATATATACAATATTTCACACCATAAAAGCGTATATATTTACAATAAAGAATAAACTAACGAATAAAATACTGTATAGATATACACCATTCGTAGCGGAGGTCTCCGGCCTCCGCAGCAAGCAATGATATCTATCAAAAATTCCTGGAAGATATGGCAGATTTTTCACGTACTTATGTTTTATATCTGCAAGAGTATATTGATGAGATTTGCTCAGAATTAACTACCTTTGCGGTAGAATCACCAACAGATAAGGCAATTTATTAATTGACTTATTAGTTGTGATAACATTCAATTAGAGTTATTGATAGTTGCCTAGTATGGCAAATGGCTGGCAGATGGCCAGTAAATAGCTGGGAGATGGCTGGAAGATAGCCCTCTCTGTCAAGTTATCTTCCAGCCCTTATCCTATTCACCATCAACCCGTTACGCCATTTCTGTAAGATATGGCAGATTTTTTCACGTACAAGTTATATATAATGCTAACCATAGGAGATTCGTAGCGGAGGTCTCCGGCCTCCGCAGCAAGCAATGATATCTATCAAAAAAAGGATTTGACCTGGTGCTGCGGAGGCCAGAGACCTCCGCTACGGATGTTTTCCACGCAGCAATGCCCAACTGAAACATGATTGCTTGGTTGGTGCAGCGGAGACCTCCGCTACGGATGTTTTACACGCAGCAATGCCAAACTGAAACGGGATTGCTTGGTTGGTGCAGCGGAGACCGCTGCACCCCTTGCAGGATGCCGTAGCCTCCTATGGGCACAAAAAAAGGTCTCCAAAGTCGTTTGACTCTGAAGACCTAAAGTAAAGAAGGCAGCCACCTACTCTCCCGCATTGCATTGCAGTACCATCGGCGCAAGCGGGCTTAACTTCTCTGTTCGGAATGGGAAGAGGTGGGACACCGCCGCAATAACCGCCTAATATTCGTTCGCCTGCGACAATTAGTAATTCTTAATTATTAATTATTAATTCGTCAAGCGTATAAGATAGACACGTTGATTAAGCAAAACTATTGTTAAGTTGTACAACAACTGAAAGTATCGCTACTCGAGAAGAAAGTCTCGGGCAATTAGTACTGCTCGGCTTTGACGTCACCGTCTTTACACCTGCAGCCTATCTACGTCGTCGTCTACAACGACCCTCAATGGAGTTCTCATCTTGCGGATGGCTTCGCACTTAGATGCTTTCAGCGCTTATCCTAACCAGACTCGGATACCCAGCGGTGCGCCTGGCGGCACAACTGGCAAACCGGAGGTCTGTCCATCACGGTCCTCTCGTACTAGTGACGGCACCACTCAAA
>OGKK01000192.1_pt1 | contig 24779 bp, 20 predicted proteins | sample 1572401 | NCBI WGS metagenome assembly OGKK01 (sample SAMEA2582155, study PRJEB24529) | metagenome | biome: Human gut stool | place: China | collected 2011 | reverse complement strand
CGCGCATATAGATGGAAGCGGCAAACCCGGCAAGGTCGCCCACCACGCCGCCGCCTACGGCCACCACAAGGTCGCCCCGGCCCATGCCGAAGTCCAGCATCTGCCGCAGCACGGTCTCCAGAATCTTAAAACTCTTGCTGGCTTCGCCCTGCGGCACGGTGATGATGGTGGCGTCCTTGCACTGGTCAGCTACCATCTGGGCGTACTGTGCAGGCACACCGCTGTCGGTGACCACCGCCACCCGGCGGTCCAGCCGGGCGAACTGATACAGGTTTTCCAGCGAGCCGCGCTTGACGATGATGTCGTAGCTGCGCTCGCCCAGATTCATGGTCAGCTTGGTTCCGATAAAATCACTCATTTTGTATACACTCCTAACAGCCGCACCGTCCGGCAGGTGCGGTCAAGCTCGCGCAGCAGCGCGGCGGTCTCGCCGGCGGCGGCATCGCCCACCAGCTCTACATAAAAATAATATTCAAAGGGGACGTGCGGCATGGGGCGGCTCTTGATGGACTCCATATCGTAGCCGCTGGCACCGATGACCTGAATGACCTCGGCCAGCTTGCCGGGCTTGTTGTCCACCGTGAACAGCAGCGAGAACCGGTTGCCCGCCGTGGGCTTTTCGCGGCTGAGGACGATGAAGCGGGTGGTGTTGTCGCCGTCGGTGTTGATGCTGGGCACCAGCACCTCCAGCCCGTACAGGGCGGCAGTTTCGGCGCTGGCAATGGCGGCCTTTGTCGGGTCTTTGCTTTCTGCCACGAACTTTGCAGCCATGGCGGTGTTGGCCATGGCGGTGGCGGGCAGACGGAACTGCTTTAAGAACGTCTCGCTCTGGGCGATGGCCTGCTGGTGGCTGTAGACGTGCCTGAGCTGGGCCAGCTGGGTGCCGGGCAGGACGAGCAGGTTCTGGGAGATGGGCAGGTCGTACACGTCCACCACCCACAGCTCCGGGTGGTTATAGCACAGGTCCAGCACGGCGGAAACATCCCCGGCGTGGCTGTTTTCAAAGGGCACCACGCCGTGGGCGGCTTCGCCGGAGGCCACGGCCTCGAATACCTCGTCCCATGTGGAGTAGCTCACGGCCTCGGCGTGGGGGAACAGCGCTTTGAGGGCGATGTGGGCAAACGCCCCCTCCACCCCCTGATAGGCGGCGCGGTTACGTCCCAGCACGGCAGCTTCGTACTGCTTGGCAAGATCCATCATGTGCTGGACATGGTCTTTATAGTAAGGGCGCAGCGCGGGTTGCTGGATGCGGGCTGCGGCCTTTTCCAGCACGGCGGCCTCCCGGGCGGCATCGTAGATGGGCAGGCCGTGTGCCCGCTTATATTCGGCTACCTGTAAAACGGCAGCCATCCGGCGCTCGAACAGCGCAGCCAGCTGCGCATCCACCGTGTCGATCTCGGCACGGGCTTGTTCCAGTGCGTCCATGGGGGTCACATCCTTTTTGGTCGGTTTTTGCGGGGATACCTAGTAAGTATACCATAACCGGGACAGAGAAACAACAAACCGCCCTCCATTTGAGGGTGGAGAAAATTTCAAATCAGACATGGGTAAAAAGACGAAAATAGAAAACAGAGGCTCTCTGGTCATCGCCTGCGGCGATGACCAGAGAGCCTCTCAATCGCTGTTTTTATTCTTCAAAATATCCTCCCAGCTGCGGGCTTTGCCGTAATAGCGCCCATAGGGGTTATCAAGGTCTGCGGCGCGGAGGACGGGCGGCGCGGGCGGCTGGGGCTTTGGGGTGCGGTCAAAAACAAACCGCGCAGCGGGGCCGCCGGCTTTGATGCGGAAGCGCATCTTTAGTGCCCCTCCCCGGCGGTGGAGACAGCTCCGGCGGTCAGGTTTGCCCAAAGGGGCTCGCTGTTTTCCAGCAGGGAAGCGGATTCCTTCAGCCATGCGCCCCGGATGCCGATATAGTAATCTGCCAGCAGCTGCTGGCTGTCACCGCTGGCGCTCTGCACTGCGTCCGAGGTGTAGCTGCCCAGCTCCATCCCGGTCAGCACCGGGCAGTCCGTCCAGCGGTAGACCATGTTCCACCAGTCGCTGTCGGCATCGGACTTGGGCAGATGGCCGTCCAGATACCGCAACGTGCCGGTGGTCTGCTGGAAGCCTGCGGGGTCATACAGGATAAAGATGGAACTGAGGGAACTCTGGATATCGGTGGAAAGCTTGGTGGTGCCTGCCATATCCAGATAGGCGTCCGAGTCCTCACTGTTGAAAGCCATGGTGTACTGGTTCAGCTTTACCACCACCTTGCCGTCCCCGTTGCAGTCCTCACCGTAGGCGGCAAGCTGCTCTTGCAGGGCGGTGACGGTAGCTTCGGGCAGGTAGTAGGGGCTTACCACCGCCACGTTATAATCCGGGTGGGTGGTCAGGAAATACTGCCCGATAAAGCAGTACGCCACGAACGCACCCGCAATGCCGAAGATCAGCACCCATTTCAGGTTGTAGTCCCACCAGTTTGCCCAGCGCTCCCTGCGGCTGTACTGCCGCTGTTTGCGGGGCTTGAGGTCCTTGGGGTCAATGTCGCGTTCGTAACGGTAGCTTGCCATAAAATAGTTCTCCTGTGTGATGAAACGAGCGGGAAAGGCTGTTACTTCAGGGCAGCCAGAATGCTCTGGCGCACGGCGTCGGGCAGCTGTTTCTGCTCGGCCTTGCTCATGCCGGCGGTCTGGATGGGTGACATGATCTTGATGCGCACACCGCCCGGTCCGAATATCTTCTCAGCCGGTCCGAGGTCGAAGTGCATGTCGGTGAAGTCGAACTTCTCCTTACCTTTTGCCTGGTATATCTCGTCGTTCTTCTTGCGGAAGAACTGGTTCATCATGCGGCGCTCGCTCCACTTGCGATACTCGTCCTGCGTCATCATGAACGGGGCGTTGATGTACGAGTCGGATATCTTCGAACCGATGATGTATCGGTCGAGCGAGTCGTTGTACACCACGTCCTGCTTCAGGTTATCGGGACGCTTCAGGTCGGCGGCGTTCTGGTCGAGGTCGTCGAGCGTGATGGGCAGCGTGCGCTGTATCTTCCAGCGCGGATGCAGCAGCGAGTCGGGTATCGAGTCCTCGTTCTCGAGCTTGGGCTGCGCCTTCACGACGAGCGAGTCGATGCGCCCTGCGGAGCCGTTACGTTGCGGAGCTGCGTCGCGCGTCTTGCGCACCGAGAGCTTGCGCTGCGGGTTCTGCGGCGTCTGCGTGATGGCATACGACGCCAGTGCCGCCATAACCATTACGACGACAAACGCGCGGGCAGTGCCGAGCGAGCGAATCGCCTGCAGCCTACGCTTTAAAAATCGGTATATGATATTAGTTAAATTCAAAATCAGCTTGTTTACTTGTCTACTTAATCTGCTTCAGCGCCAGCTTCACCACCTGCTCAACGGGCAGCGTGGCGTCGTCGGTGAGAATCGCCGTAACCACCTTCGCCGTAGGTGCGGGCGAGAAGCCGAGCATGGTGAGTGCAGCCACCGCCTCGTCGCGCACGTCGACGGGAATAGTGCTGTCCGTAGCGGTTCCTGCCGCCACCTCCTGCGCTATGCCCAGCGAGAGAATCTTGTCCTTCAGGTCGACGATGATGCGCTGCGCGGTCTTCAGTCCGATGCCCTTCACGCTCTTCAGCACGCGCTCGTTGCTCGTGGAGATAGCATTGCACAGCTCCGAGGGCGATGCCGACGAGAGAATCATGCGCGCCGTGTTGGCTCCCACACCCGAGACGGTGATGAGCAGTCGGTAGAGGTCGCGCTCCTGCTTAGAAGCGAAGCCGTAGAAAGTGTAGCTGTCGTCGCGTCCGCCAGTGACAAGCGCCTCGTGCACAAACAGTTTCACGTTCTCCTTGCCCTGTATCGCCTCGTATGTGTTCAGCGAGATATTCAGAGCGTAACCCACGCCGTAAGCCTCAACAACGGCCTGCGCTGGAGTGAGTTCCGCCAGTTCGCCCTTAATATAATCAATCATTTTTCAGTACGTTTTATTTGTTGTTTTGTTGTCTGCATTAAGCATCAAAAGTACTTAACGTCTATTAATAACGTACATTTCCACATTTTATTATATACGCAGGCGTAGTTTGTTGCAGATACAGACGCAGTTTGTTGCTCTTCACCCTATGCTTTTGTCATCGTTACGCGTCCGCCACCCGATCAGATTCCGTCCGCCACCCAATCAGATTCCGTCCGCCATCCGATCAGATTCCGTCCGCCGCCCTCATAGGGGGTGCAGCGGTCTCCGCTGCACCAACCAAGCAATCAACCAACCAATCAACCAAGCAATCAACCAACCAACCAATCAACCAACCAAGCAATCAACCAAGCAATCAACCAATCAACCAACCAAGCAACCAATCAACCAACAAGCCATTTAATTTTACCCATCAAAAGCAGCCATATATCCAACAAAAACATTAACTTTGCTAATCCATAAAAACTCCAACCATTATGTCCAGCAAAAGCACCATCCTTATAGAACACCATAACATACAAACGCCCTGCAAACTCTTCGTCGTGGACGAGCCGCAGGTGCTGCTCATACAGCCATCGGCGCGCCACGAAGAGAAGAACGACGGCGTGCAGCGCGAAGTAGAATTGATTGCACAGGCGAGCGGCAAGGGCTTCGCCATCGTCTTCTTCGACTGCGTTGAGTGGGCACGCGCCCTCATGCCGTGGGCTGACGATGCTGTGTCGCGCGACGCCGAGGTAGGCAGCCACGCTCCCGACACGCTCCGCTTCATAGAGCACACTCTGCTGCCGTGGCTCCGCGAGCGCTTCGGCGCTTTGCCCAGCATCATCGGTGGCTACTCGCTCGGCGGACTCTTCGCTCTCTGGGCTGCGCGCAACACCGACGCCTTCGCCGCCGTTGCCGCCGCATCACCTTCGCTCTGGATTAAGGATTGGGGCGAATATGCCGCTACACATCCTATACTCTCGCCACAGGCAACAATTCTTGCTCTGGCAAGCGGCAAAAGCCGAGCGCAAAACCCAACGCTCAAAACTCAATACTCAACACCTCAACATGTCACCACAACAACACCTGTCCACCTCTCCCTCGGCGACCGCGAGGAGCATTGCCGCAACCAGCGCATGAAGCGCATCGGCGACTGCGTGCGTGCTGAGTACGCTCTGCTCTGCCAGCAGCTCTCCCCCACTGCCGTCACCCTGCGTTGGCACGAAGGCGGACACTTCGGCGCCGAAGCCGAGCGCACAGCGGAAGCCTTCGCGTGGTGCATGGAGCACCTATAAAAGGAAGAACACATTCATTTTATCGTGTATATTCGATAAAAACGCAGCTATTTTATCGAGTATATTCGATAAAAACACAACTATCTTATCGAGTATATTCGATAAAAACACAACTATTTTATCGAGTATATTCGATAAAATTAGTATCTTTGCACATAATTCTACTAATTTATTCTGACAAAACTATAAAAATAAAAGGAATGACAAAGGATTTAATAAAGATACTAATTGCAGAATATCAGAGATATGTTACACAAGTTGAACTTGTGAAACGTAATGTGGAATTGCAGGACGGACTGAATTACGTTTTCGTAGGACTACGCCATGCAGGAAAGTCTTATCTGATGTTCCAACACATAGCACAATTAATGGAGCAAGGACATAAAGCTGAAGAGATTCTTTACTTCAACTTTGAGGACGACCGTATAGATTCATTAGACATAAGCGACCTCGACTTGATTAAAACCTGCTATGAAGAAATGTACGACACCCGCCCTATATTCTTTTTGGACGAGATACAATTGGTAGACAAGTGGGAAAAGTTTGCACGCAGACTTGCCGACCAGAAATACAGAGTGTACATCACGGGTAGCAATGCCAAAATGCTAAGTAGCGAAATAGCAACTACACTTGGTGGAAGATATATGATTCATGAGGTTTTTCCGTATTCATTTGCAGAGTATCTGAAAGCTAACGGCATTGACTTGCATACAAAGAATGCAATTTATACACACAATAAAGAAATTGTGAAACTTGCCGACATATACTTTCAACATGGCGGTTTGCCTGAAACCGTCGGTATGAAAAACCCGCGTCAATGGATGAGCAACCTGTTCAGCAAGATTTTCTTTGGTGACTTGGTGGCAAGATATAAAATACGAAACGACTTCGCACTACGCGTAATGATACGCAAGATTGCAGAAAGCGTAAAACAGCCACAATCATACAATCGTATTGCAAGCATTGTTAGTAGCACTGGTAAAAGAGTCAGTACCGATACTGTCATCGATTACATGGAATATATGAACGAATCGTGGTTGATACTCCCATTTGAAAACTTTTACGGCAAATTGCAAGACAAGGAATCGAACCGCAAGTACTACTTCATCGACAACGGCTTGCTGCACCTTTTCCTGGTAGATGCCGAAACATCTTTGCTGGAGAATATTGTAGCCGTAAACCTAAAACGGAAATATAGCGAAAGATGCTATTTTTGGAATAGCAAAAATGCAGAAGTGGACTTCTTAATACCCGACGAAGAAACAGCTATTCAGGTTTCCTACTCAATGAATAATGCAGATACGGCCAAACGCGAAGTAGACGGATTACTAAAATTGGCTGCTATTCAATCTCTTAAAAGAATGATAGTTGTAACAAAGGATGAAGAGAGAGTTTTGGAACAAGACGGCTTTACTATAGAATTAATTCCGCTATGGAAATGGTTGTTGGAAACAACAGACTAACGATTCTGTAAAAAGCCATGAAAAACAGTAATAGACAAAAACAGCTAAATCTTGAACCAGAAAACAATGAATAATTAGTTTTCCGGTTCAAGACTTAGCTGTTTTTATGTAATTAAGATCTACAAATCTCACCACATCACCACCTCAACACCTCACCACATCAACACCTCAACATCTCAACACATCACCACATCGCCGCATCAACGCCGTAGCATCCCTGCTCCGTCTGGATGACGACCTTGTTGCCGCTGAGCACCTTGCGCGGGCGCTGCACCTTTGCGCCAAACGTTACACTGTTGACGGTGGTCGGTTCGGTCACGACGAGGCGTATGGTCGCTTCAGCTCCGCCGTCGAAAGCAGCGGCAGTTATGGTTGTTTCGCCCACGCCGAGAAGCGTTACGAAGCCGCCTGCTACGGTTGCAACACTCTCGTCGGAGCTTGTCCAGCGAAGGCGTTTGTCGGTTGTGGTCTTCGGCAGCAACGTTGGGCGCAGACCGATGTGTGCAGCGTCGAGAGAGACGGTCTGCTCCTCCTCAGCGAAGGCGAGCGAACGCGACTGCTCGGGCTGCTTCTGCTCGCCCTTAAGATAGAGGAACGGCAGAGGGAGCGACTTAGAGGTGTAGAGATTGAAGCGAGCATAATTATTGTCGGGCGTGCTGTAGCGCAGCGTGCCGTACTCGGTGCCAGCGGGAGCTATTGTCGCACCGTCGTAGCCAAGGTCTACGGTCCACTCGGTTGCGCCCTCGTCCCAAGCAAGCTGCTGCTTGCCTGTTGCGCCGAGCTGACGACCGAACTGGTCGGTGAAGGTCCAAGCAGCCCCATCGGCAGACTTGTCAAGCTTGAAGCGCAGCACATCGGGGCTCGTCACGTCGGCTGTTGACGGCACAGCAACTGCGTCGAGATAGTGCGACTCGTCCATACCGTCGAAGTCGGCAGCCGCCGCACCATTGCGGTATATCATCACCTCGTCGCCTGCGTTGAGCACACTCTTCTTCGTGAGCTTCTCATACTGCCAGCCGAGCGGCGACTCAAGCTCCACGCCATCCTCATCATAATCTATCGTGATGGCATCAAGATAGACCGATCCTTCGCTTCTGCCTCCTGCCACAACAATTGTTGCGTTGTCGGTGGCGATAGCAGGAGCGTCTGTCTGCTTCGTCACGTCGACATACACGCCGAGGTCTTTCGACACCCATGCGCCGAACCAGTCGCTGCTGGCGAAGTCGACCGGCGCAGACTCGTAAAGCGTTGTGCCGCCGTCGTTGAGCGACACGCCCACCTGTCCGCTCTTGTTGTTGGAGCACATCGAGAGCGTGATGCTGCGCACCTTGCAGCCCTGCCAGCCTTCGAGATAGAGCACCGCCTCGCGGTTGCGCGGTATCTGGTTATAGCGGTTGCCGGTGGTTGCGCCGAACTCGTTCTCGAAGTAAACCCTCGAGTTGCGCGGCACCATTCCGCAAGCCGCTATCGCGAACTCAGCCGTCTGCTTGTTATACTCCACAATTCTGTACACTACTTCCGCTGCGTCAGCCGCAACAGAAAGCGTAATGAACGCCACTATCGCCATCGCCTTACGCACCATACTCATCAGATTCTTCATATCCATACTTGTTTTTCGTTACTTTGTGTAAAAGGTATGCAAAGGTAGTGCAAACTGAAGACATATACAAGAATTGAAAAGAAACAAAAGATTAGTTTTACCGAACAGTAATTATCGGCTTTATAGCCACGCTCCGAAGCGTGGCTGCGGCAGTGGTGCCGAGAAGTAGTAGTTCTGGTCGTTGGCGCTGTCGAGGAAGTTCACCTTCTTCATGCCAAAGAACGGGATGCCGTTCGGGAAGATGCGCGCAAAGTCGGTCACACCGCCCGAGAGAGCGGGGCTGCCCTGCTGCAGGTCGAAGCTCCAAAACCTGTCGAAAGCAAGCGGAGCGCCCTTATCGGGGTCGTCTACCTCGCAGTTGATGTCCATGCCGGCGTTCTGCTTGAAGAGTTTGAAGAGCGGATCGAACTGGCCTGCTGTGGCGCTCTTTATATCCGTGTCGAACCAGATGCCGAGCGAAGCGCCCTTTGCCATCTGCTCCACGCCGGTAGCGGTAGAAGCGTAGTAGTAGTTGGGCGTGAGACGGCTGTGCTCCATGTCGGCGCCGTCCTGCTTGGGCTGCTTCAGACCGAAACGCGAGTCGTAGCAGAGGTTGTTCACGAACACCGGTCGCGCAGCCTTCTCCACCCATACCGAACCGCCCTTCTTGTTCTTCGAGCGACGCCAACCGCAGTCGACGATGGTATTGTTGTAGACAGTCATGTCGGTGAGCGGCACCACCTCGCTGTTGCCGGCGTTGGAGAGTTTGAAGGCGTTGGTGCAGGCGTTGTATATTACGTTGTTGGCTACGTCGAGCTTGCAGCCCGCCTTCACGTTGATAGCCTCGCCGCCGTCGGCAGCGTTGCCCGAATCGGCGAAGATGTTGCCCGCGATCACGCCGTTGCCGCCCGTGAAGTAGGTCTGGTCGTTGTAGTTGTCGTGGAAGAAGCTGTTGGCGATGACAAACTTGCCGTTGACGTTGCAGAAGTGGAAGGCCGGCACGCCGCCGTCGATGGTGGTCTTGAAGAGCTTGTTCTGGAACGATGCCGACGACTCGGTAGGCGTGGCGCCGGCGTAGGCTATGTCTACATGGTTGAGCACCACTTCCTCCGAGTTGTAGCCACAGATGATGCCGCCCCAGGCTTCGGGCTTCTTGCGGTCGGAGGTGAAGGTGACGGGCTTCTCGGCTGTACCGAGGCAGTAGAGGTTGCCCAGCACCACCACTTCTACAGGCACCTGCACGTCAGCCTTGCACGTCACCGTCACGCCCGGCTCTATATAGAGCGATGTGCCGACGGGTATCTCTACGCTCTCGCTCAGCGTGGTGTCGTTCGACCACACGAGCGAGCCTACAGGATACTCCGCCACGGCGGTCTTTATGACGTTTGTAGAACCTTGGTTGGCGTTGCCGTTGTTGCCTGCATAATCGTACGGATTGATGTTGTCGTTCTCGCAAGACGCTGAGAACATTGCCGTTGCTGCGGCGAGCAGCATACCGGCCATTGTGTTTATCTTCTTCATTGTATGATGTTGTTATGGTGAGGTGTTGAGATATGAGGTGTTATGGTGAGATGTTGTGGTGAGATGTTGTGGTGAGATGACGCGAATCAGAGCTTGTAGCGCACGCCGAGCAGGAAAGTTCTGCCGTAACGGTATGTGCCAACGATGGTCTTGTCGCTCTTCTGTCCTTCATACTCGAGGTTGCTTTGGTTGACGGTCTTGAGGTATCGCTCGCGCTTTGCGTCGAGCAGGTTGTTGGCCTTGAAGAAGAGCGAGATGCCGTTGTGGAACTTCTTCTCTGCGCTGAAGTCGAGTCCGAACATCGCCTTGTCCCACTGGTCGGCGTCCTTGAACGGCGACACAAGTGCGAGTTTCGTGCCGGTGAACGAGGCTGCGAGCTGTGCGTTCCAGCCATGTTCGGTGTCCTTGTAGAGCAGGGAGAGATTGGCTGTGTGCGGCGCCTGGTTCACGAGCGGACGAGTCTGCGTTACGCCCATCTTATACTCTGCGCTGCCTTCCTTGTACTGGCGCTTCGAAGTGGTAATCTCCGAGTGGGTGTAGGTGTAGTTTGCCTTCACACCAAAGTGGCGTATGTACTTTATCACGTCTATCTCGAAGCCCATGTTCTTCGCGTTGCCCAGGTTGGCGGGCATGTAGTAGGCGTCTGTTCCGGCGCCGATCTTGCCGTCCGACGTAACGAACACCTGTTCTATCGGGTTCTTCAGATACTTGTAGAAGACGCCTGCGAGAATCTGCTCTGTGCTCGACGGGAACCACTCCCAGCGTAGGTCGATATTGTCGATGCGGGCGCGTTTCAGCTCAGGGTTTCCCTTCTCCTGATACTCCTCGCCCTGTATCTGGTAGGGCACAATCTCGTAGAATCCAGGTCGGTTGATAGAACGGTAGTAAGAGAGGCGCACGTTCATCTTCTTTGTCGGTGTCCACTTCACTGAAGCCGACGGCAGACAGTCCCAGTAGCTCTGCTCGCCCACCTGCCCCATGTTGCGGAAGTGCTGCAGCATGGTGTATATCTGGTTGGTATGTTCGGCGCGTAAGCCCACGTTCAGCTCTCCGAGAGCGCTGCTCAGCGTAGCCATAGCGTAAACTCCGCCGATATGCTCCTTCGAGTCGTAGTTGAGCTGAGACGCCTGCGAGTAAGGCGTCTTGCATACCCAATCGACGTTGGCGAACTGCTCGTATCCGTTGCCGTCGAGCTGCTGCGATATGTCAGCCGGGTTGAAGACGTACGAGTAGTAGCGGTTGCTGCGCTCCTTGCGGCGATACTGCGCGCCAGCCTTCCACAAAGCGTCCAGCTTGTCGCCGAAGCGTGTGTCGTAAGCGAGGTTGATGTAGCCCGCCCAGTCGGTATCCTTGTTGTGCTGGAAGCGGCGTTCGGCACTCTTGGGCAGCGTCTTCAGGATGTTCTTCTCCTGGCTCCATATATCGCCCGACACGGCGTCGCCCTCAGCGCCGGCGCTACGGCCAACGGTGTTGGTAAGCGTCACGTATGTGCGGTCGGGGTCTTCGGCTCTTGCCTGCGAGAACACGCCCGACCAGTCGACCGTGAAGCGGTCGGTCAGATGGTGCGTGCCCTTGAGGTTGGTGGCGAAGATGCTCTGCGTGGAAGAAATGGAGCGCAGCTCGTCGTCCTGCGTGTACGAGTCGGCACTGATATACTCGGTGTTCACGCCGTTGTTGTAGCGCACGCCCTTCGAGTTGGTGCGCACGTACATGTTGTACCATTCGAGTTTGTGGTTCGAGAGCGAGAGGTCGAGCTTTGCGTGCAGACCCGCCGTGAAGTCGTGTACGCTGTAGTAGCGGTGGTTAAGCGTAGAGATATACATAGCCTGTTCGCCCGACGCCATCTTCACCGAGTTGTATGTACGCTCCGTGCCACGGAAGGTGTTCTGCACACTTCCGGCAAGCATCACGCCGATACGGTTGTTCCAGAAACGATCGCCAACGCTGAGACCGCCGATAAAGTTGGGCGCCGGCGTAGCATGGCTCTTCAGCTGCACAGGTCCGTTTCTGAAGTCGGAAGCCGAAGCCTTATAGTCTGAGCCGAACGCCTCGTAGGGCGAACGGTGAGTATAGTCGGAGCGGTTGGTCGTGAGATAGTCTCTTGCGCCGCTCCAGAAGTAGTCGCTCATGCCCACGGCGGCGTTAGCCTGCAACTGGAAGCGTGCGGGCGCATCCTTCATCACCATGTCGACCACTCCACCTGCGGCGTCGCCCTCCATGTCGGCAGTAAGCGACTTCGAAACCACGAGGCGGTCCATCAGGTCGGACGGGAAGATGTTGAGCGGAACGTAGCGGTTCTTGTCGTCGGGGCTCGGTATCTTCACACCGTTCACGAGCGTATAGTTGTAGCGCTTGTCCATGCCTCGGAGTATGGCGTACGAAGCCTCGCCCGAAGCGTCGTGCTCCATGGTCACGCCCGACACGCGCTGAAGCACGCTCGCCACATTCACGTCGGGCGAGAGCTGTATACTCTGCTGGCTCATCACGTTGAGCACGCTCGCCGCATTCTTCACCGTCTCGACGGCGCTGCGGTCGGAGCGATACTCGCGGCGTCCGGTTACAACCACCTCGCCCAACTGCTGCAAGTCTTCGTCCAAGGCGATAATGAGTTGTCCGTCCTTGCCTTTCTCCGAGCCTTTGTCATAGTCTTTCGCCACGTCGACCACCATCTCTCTTGTCTTGTACGCCATGTACGAGACAACGAGCGTGTAGCGACCGCGGTCGGGCAGCTCGCGCAGCGTGAAGGTGCCGTCAAGACCGGTTGTGGTGCTGACGCTTGGCAGCTCCTTCACTCTGATAACGGTGCCGATAAGCGGCTCGCCGGTCTTGTGGTCCTTGACGATGCCGTCGAGCGTGTGCGCTGTTATGGCAGAGGAGATAGCCGTAAGGAGTGCCGCTGTGAATAAGAATCTCTTCATGCTATTTCGACTTTGTTATCGTGTGAATAATCTTTCCGTCCTTGTCTATCATCGACATCTTCAGCTGCTTCTTGTCTACGGTGAACACAGAGAAGCCGTCGGCAGAGCTGCAGAACACCGTGCCGTCGGTAGGCTTCACGGGACGCGCCAACGACGACGACGAGTTGACTACGTAGTCGATATTGTCACCCTTCTTCTGTATGTGCTGGAAGTTGTGGATGTGTCCGCAGGCGTATATAGCCACGTTGTTATATTTGTGAAGCACGGGCAGCAGACGCTTCTGCATGTCGAGACGCTCGCTCTCCTTCTTGTAGGTGTCGGCATATATCGGGTGATGACCCATCACAACCACCCAGTCTTCCTTGGCGTTGCGCAGCGTCTCGTTGAGCCACGCCAGCTGCGCCTCAGCGTCCTGCTTGCAGGCGTCGGGATAGACGCTCGAATTCTTACGATAAGAGTCGATGAGCGGTGTTGTGTCGAGCATCACAATGCGCACGGAAGTGTTGCCGTGCTTGAACACCTTAGTATAATACCTGGCAGGCATCATCCACCGGCGGCTCACCTTGCCGTAGTCCATGAAAGCCTGCGTATTGCCGCGATACTCGTGGTTGCCGCAAACTGGGAACCAGTCGAGCATAAGGTCGGGATGCGAGTAAACCAGCTCGTAGTTGGTCATCCAAAGCGGGTCCTGCAGCGACGCAACACCATTGAAATGATGAATGTCGCCCGCAGCAAACACACACTCAGGGTCAACCACTCCCGCCATTTCGCCCATCAGTTCGGCTATCGGCTTCTGGTCGTAATAGCCGTTGCGTCCCATGTCGTTGGTCATATAAAGCGTCACGTCGCCCTTCAGCTGCTGCCACTCGGCACGCACGTCGTCAGCAACCGGTTGCGCTACGGCAGCCGTTGTCACCTTCGCCTTGCAGCACGCCTGCGCTCCGTCTGCGCCCTGCGCCTGCATGCCCATAGAACCTAAAAACATCATTGCGGCCAATGACAACACAGCCATCGTTCTTCCGCCGCCTACTCTCGCTACTTTCTTTTTCATATTTAATGCTTATTTAGTAAAAAAGTGTTTAAATTTCGGGTGCAAAAGTAAGGATATGGTGTGTCAAAGAAGTTACAGAAGTTTTATAAAAGGGATAAAAAGCGAGAGAGCATATAGCTTTTAGTTCTGAATAGATTGATTAAATAAGGTTAACGGCGGTAAGAAAGCGAGCGCTTTTTTTTGTTGTGCATGTTGAAAATTGTAGTTTTACAACAGATTTTCAAACATATATTATGAGACGAACAGATTGTTTAATGGTATGGTTAGTGGCGTTGCTCGTTGGCTGCTCGGTGCTGACGAGCTGCTCCGAACAAAAGAAGCGGACGCGTAAAGCCGCCGTAAAGGTGGAGACCCTCACCGTAGGAGGCTCCAACGCCAGCGGCAAGACAAAAGACTACGTAGGCACTATAGAAGAGAAGACGGGGGCGACGCTTAGCTTCGAACTGGGCGGCAACATCACGAACATACGCGTGGACGAAGGCGACAGAGTGAGCAAGGGACAGGTGCTCGCCACCATCAACCCCACTACGCTCAACGAGACGCATCGCGGAGCGCTGAGCACGCTGAAGCAGGCGCAGGACGCCTACCGTCGTTTCCAGCCGCTGCACAAGGCTGGCACCATATCCGACATCAAATGGGTGGAGATAGAGAGCAAGCTGGAGCAGGCGAAAGCCGCCGAAGCCATAGCTCGCCAACAGCTCACGCACACCAGCATAAGGGCGCCCTTCAACGGGGTGGTTGCCTCGAAGCAAGCCGACATGGGCACGTACGTGCTGCCCGGACAGCCGGTTCTGAAGATAGCCGACGTGAAGGCTGTGAACGCTAAGCTGTCGGTGCCGGAAGCAGAGATATCGCATCTGCACATAGGCGACAAGGTGCGTGTGAGCGTAGGCGCATTGGGCGACGCCGTGTTCTGGGGCACGATAAGCGAAAAGGGCATCGACGCCAATCCTATCTCGCACACGTACGACGTGAAGGTGGGCATAGAGAACACGGGCAGACGCCTTCTGCCGGGCATGGTGTGCAAAGCGCAGGTGACAAGCGGCGATACGCAGCCGGCACAGATCGCGATTCCGGCGAAATGCATTGAGCTCGATACAGACAACACCCGCTTTGTATGGACCGTCGTAAAGGGCAAAGCCCACCAGCAACACGTTGAGATTGGCGGTTTCTGCAACAACGACATTATTGTTCTTTCAGGCCTCGGCGCGGGCGACGAGGTGATTGTCGGCGGACAGCAGAAGGTGTCGGAAGGCATGAGGGTATGCGCCGGCAAGAACGTTGAAAGATAAAGCGAAGGGAGGAGACACATGGAAACAAGCAAACAGGAGTCGGCCCTACGCTTTCATATAAAGCGACGCTTGACAAGGAAACCAAACCGCGTGATAAAGCGCTCGTTCATCGAGTCGGCTATGTGCAACCACAACATCGTGCTGCTGCTTGTCGGCATGCTCGTCGTGTTGGGCATGACCGGACTCGCCGTAATGCCGAAGCAGGAGATGCCGCAGTTCACGGTGCGCCAGGGCGCATGTGTGGCAGTCTACCCCGGAGCCACGTCGTCGGAAGTGGAAGAGCGGGTGGCTAAACCGCTCGAGAACTTCATCTTCGGCTACAAGGAGGTGAACAAGAAGAAGACGTACACGCAGAGCAAGGACGGCATGCTGATAGTGTTCATCGAGCTGAACGACAACGTGGAAGACCGCGACGCCTTCTGGAGCAAGTTCAAGCACGGCCTGCAGGCGTTCAAGGCCCAGTTGCCGGCAGGCGTGCTGGCGCTGCAAGCCGTAGACGACATAGCCGACACCTCGGCCCTGCTCATCACGATGGAGAGCAAGCAGAAGACATACCGCGAACTGAACACATACATAGACGACCTGAAGGACCGCCTGCGGCGTATAGACGCTATATCGAACCTGCGCACGTACGGCTTGCAGAACGAGCAGATAAGCATATATCTCGACCAGAACAAGCTGGCCAAGTACGGCACCGGTCCGTTCAAGATTCTGAACGACCTGGCGCTGCAGGGTTTCACCGCCGTGAGCGGAAGTATAGATACGGGCAGCCTGAACATGCCTATACACGTAGACGACTCGTACAACAACGAGCGCGATGTGGCTGAACAGATTGTATACTCGGACGCCAAAGGCAACATCGTGCGACTGAAAGACATAGCACGCATCACGCGAGAATATCCGAAGCAGGACAAATACATAGAAAGCAACGGCAACAAATGTGTACTGCTGTCGATAGAGATGCGACCGGGCAACGACATCGTGAAGATGGGCAACGACGTTCGCAAGACACTTGCCGAGTTCGAGCAGACGCTGCCCGACGATGTGCGCCTCAACACCATCACCGACCAGAGCCGGGTGGTGAGCGAGTCGGTGCTCAACTTCCTGCGCGAGCTGCTCATCTCGGTTGTCTCGGTGATTGTGGTGGTAGTGTTGCTCATGCCGCGCCGCGTTGCTGAGGTGTCGGCGCTGAGCATTCCTATCACTATCTTCTCTTCCGTAGGCGTGTTCTATCTCTTCGGCATGGAACTGAACACGGTGACGCTCGCCGCACTCATCGTGACGCTCGGCATGGTGGTGGACGACTCGGTAGTCATCATCGACAACTACATGGAGAAACTGGGGCACGGCATGTCGCGCTGGCATGCAGCCATCGCTGCCCCCCGCGAATTCTTCATGTCGGTACTTTCTGCCACGCTGAGCATATCGCTCACCTTCTTCCCCTTCCTCATAACCATGCACGGCGATATGGGCGACTTCGTGAAGTCGTTCCCCTGGGCTATGTTCATCATCCTCAGCATCTCGCTCTCGGTGTCGATAGTGCTCACGCCTTACCTGCAGTATACATTGATACATAAGGGCATCGACACCAATCCCAAGCCCGACGCGCGCAAGAAGCCTCTCGACTATCTGCAGACGGGCTACACATGGCTGCTCAATCGCTGCTTCGCACATCCGTGCGCCACGCTTGCTACGGGTGGGGCGCTGGTAGCCGCAGGCGCTGTGCTCTTCGTAAAGCAGCCGCAGCGAATGATGCCGGTAGCCGAGCGCAACCAGTTTGCCGTGGAGTTCTATCTGCCTAACGGCACGACGGCGAAGCGCACGGCGGAAGTGGCCGACTCTATGGCGCAGATACTGCAGCGCGACCCGCTCGTAACGTCTGTGACTACGTTCATCGGGCAGGGATCGCCGCGCTTCCACACCACTTACGCGCCGCAGATAGGCGGACCGAACTTCGCACAGTTCATCGTGAACACCGCAAACAACGACGCTACGGAGAAAGTGCTCGACAAGTATGCCGACAGATACTCCGACTATTTTCCCGACTGCTACGTACGCTTCAAGCAGATGGACTACAACTCTGCCACCTACCCCATCGAGATAAGGGTGAGCGGCGACAGTATAGGACGTCTGAAGCAGGAGGCAAAGAAGGTGGAGGCGTGCATGCGCAGCATCGAGGGCATACATCTTGTGCGCACCAACTACGAGGCTCCGCTGCCTTGCGTAAGGATAACGCCCGACGAGACCGAGGCAAACCGACTGGGCGTGAACAAGACTATCCTTTCAGCCAATCTTGCCATACACTTCGGCGACGGCCTGCCGATGTCTACACTTTGGGAGGGCGACTATCCGGTGAAGATGGTGCTGAAGTCGGAGAACGACAGCGACCTTAACAACGAGTACATACCCGTAATGGGCGGCACAGCGAGCGTTCCGCTTCGCCAACTGGCAAAGATTGCGCCCGACTGGCAGGACGGAAGCATTGTGCGTCGCAACGGCGTGCGCACCATCTCTATCATCGGCGAGCCGATGCGCGGTTACAATGCCGACAAATTGTCGGCTGAGCTTGAGGACGAGCTGCAGAAGCGCTGCCCCACTCTCACTTGGGAGATGGGCGGAATGGTGGAGAAGGACGCCGAGACATTGCCGCAGGTGATGTCGGGCGTGATGATAGCCGTGCTTGTCATCTTCTTCATCCTGCTCTTCCACTTCAAGCGCATCAGCCTGGCGCTGGTGAACCTTTCCTCAATGTCGCTCTGCATATTCGGTGCAGCCGTCGGCCTGTGCATAACGGGCTATGACGTGAGCCTTACGTGCGTGCTCGGCGTAGTGAGTCTGATGGGCATCCTTGTGCGCAACGGCATCATCATGCTCGACTATGCCGAAGAACTGCGACGCGAGAAAGGACTCTCCGTGCGCGATGCTGCTTTCCAGGCAGGCGAACGCCGCATGCGCCCTATCTTCCTCACTTCGGCTGCGGCTTCTGTAGGAGTGCTGCCGATGATGCTCGAGAACAACACGCTATGGTCGCCGATGGGCGCTGTCATCTTCTTCGGCACGCTCATCTCAATGGTGCTCATCGCCACCGTTCTGCCTATACTCTACTGGCTCGTGTTCGACAAGCACGGCAAGTACAGCTTACGCAGAAAGGCAAGCGCCGAGCATAATTAAAAAATAAAAGTCCTTTTTACCATTTTACTTTTAAATTATGTCAGAACACCTTACCAAAGACGCCATCGACCTCAGTACGCTGAGCATACCTCGCCTGTTCGGTCGCTATTTTCTGCCAACATTGTTCGGAATGATCAGCATCTCCGCCATGTGCGCCATCGACGGCATCTTCGTCGGACACGCCGTGGGAGCCGACGGCATTGGCGCCATCAATATCTGCGTGCCCATAATGATGCTGGCTACGGGTCTCGGACTGATGATGGGTGCCGGCTGCTCGGTGGTGGCATCGATACACATGGCTGAAAAGAAGCTGAAGGCGGCGCGCATCAACGTGATGCAGGCGTGGATATTCACCTCGATCGTCATCCTGGCGATGATAATTCCGGTGATGCTCTTCCCTTCAGCCACAGGCAGACTGCTCGGTTCGTCGGAGGCACTGCTGCCTCTGGTGCGCGAGTATATGCTGGGCTTCATGCCGGGCGAGCTGTTCGGCGTGTGGTGCGCCCTGCTGCTGTTCGTGATACGATTGGACGGCAATCCGCGTCTCGCCATGTGGTGCAACGTGATTGCGGCTATAGCCAACATCGTGCTCGACTGGCTGATGATAGTACACCTCGGCTGGGGACTTGCTGGTGCTGCCGTAGCCTCAACGCTGAGCATGATGATAGGCGGACTGATTGCAGCGTGGTACATGCTGTTCGCCGCGCGACAGCTGCGCCCGATACGCCTGAAGTGGAGCCGCCGATCGCTACTCTACTCCGTGCGCAACATCGGCTATCAATGCACCATCGGCATATCGGCTCTCATGGGCGAGGGCACAATGGCGGTGCTCACGCTCGTGGGCAACTACGTATTCATAACCTACATGGGCGACCCGGGCGTGGGCGCGTTCGGCATAGCGTGCTACTACACACCGTTCGTCTACATGATAGGCAACGCCGTGGCGCAGTCGGCGCAGCCCATCATCAGCTACAACTACGGCATCGGCAACACTCACCGCGTGCGCTCCACGCTGAAGGTGGCGCTGCTCACCGCCGTGCTGTGCGGCGGAGCCGTGAGCGCAGCCTTCGTGCTGTTCCCATACCAGCTTACGGAGCTATTCGTGAGCACCGGCGAGGCTGCCTTCCCTCTCGCCGTCAAGGGTTTGCCGCTGATGGCTGTCGCTTTCGTGTTCTTCATCGTCAACCTCATGTGCATCGGCTACTACCAGAGTGTTGAGCGCGTGCGCCCGGCAATGATGTTCGCGCTGCTGCGCGGTGCTGTCTTCCTCGTGCCCAGCTTCATCCTGCTGCCGAAGGTGCTCGGCGACAGCGGCATCTGGCTCGCGCTCGCCCTCTCCGAACTGCTCACCACTGCGTGCATCGCGGCGTATGCGGCACTGCGGAGATAGTCCGCATCTCCACGCAACACACAGATATCGCCGCTTCGCACCGCATTTTTGCCGTTTCGCATAAGGAGGCGTTGTGTATAAAAACAAACAATCGTACTTTTGCAGCTTAATAATAAGTTCTCAGGCAACTTGTCCTTTGAACGAACCCATAAATTGAAGCATAAAATGAAAAAGTTTGGATTTAGACATTTGATGTACGGATGGCTTGCTGTCGTAGTCTTTGCGCTGACTTCATGCGACTCTGAAAATGTGACACCGATCAATGACAAAACTCTGCCGGAGGCCATTGCCAAAGATTTCCACGAACGCTGCGAGGACTACACTATCAAACGCGTTTACACAGGTCCAGAGCCTTACTTCGACAGTGGAGCAATGGAAACGTATGTCACCTCTGAGGACAACGCGGGGAATGAGTGCGTGGTTGTATACGTTGACAATGCGTGGAACCGCACCGTGCGGATGCTCTCTGACATTGACCAGTTGCCCAGCTCGGTGCGATACCAGCTGCTCACGATAAACCAGGAGGCCAGAAACGATGAATTCTGGGAGATCAAGGAAGTGACACAGGCCAGCATAAACGGGACATACTATATTCTCTGCTATCTGCAGGACACCCCCAAGCTCAAGAATCTCGTCCACACCCTTGTCATCGACAGCAAAGGAACGGTGGCCAAGGCATGCACATACAGACTGAACAACGCTGAATATATAGGTACGATTCCTGGCGATATGGAATGGATTACAGCGCACTACAAAGGCTCCGAAGTGCTTGGTTTTGTCAACGACAACGGTGATGACAACTATCTCATCATGCACGACGGCGTGTTGAAGTCCGTATACTTCAAAATTTCCCGCAAGGGTACGACATGGAAAAAAACCTGTTACCCCTTGCCGAAAAGTACAACGGTACCAAGCAACGTATTGGAATCCTTACACGCTGACTACCCTGATTTCACCTATACTGAGATCTCTATTGTTGAAAAACCGGACGGAATAGTCTACCTCTTTACCGATGGAAACAGACCCGACCGTTTAGGGCATTATGTTGAAGCAAACTAATATCCACCGACAATAAACATATGATAAAATATATAATGAGAAAGATTGTATTATCACTATTTGCATTATGCTGTTTTTCGGCAGTAATGGCACAACAGAAGACACGCAGTCTGTCTGTAGAATTACTTGGTGCCCAAACTATTGCAGGCATCAACTACGACAGTAGATTCGAGGGCAACTCGGGCTTAGGCTACCGTGTGGGCATTGGCTATGGCTATGGAGACACTTCTGGTTTGATCGACCAGAAAATCAATGGCGTTGGTGTTCCGTTGGAGCTAAACTATCTGCTCGGAAAGAAGAACAGCAAACTGGAGCTGGGCTTCGGTGCGAGTCTTGGTATATATCAAGTAAAGGAAACAATAGGATACGTCGAAGATACATGGTGGTATCCAGGTGGGGAGAATACAGACGAAACTTCTCCTAAAACTTATTTTTACACTTCATCAAGAACTCAATTCGGTTATTTCTTCTTCGGCGACATAGGCTACCGCTATCAGCGCCCCAACGGATTCATGTTCCGTGTAGGCGTTTCGCCGTCGTTCAACTTTGGCGACAAGTACGGACTCAACAAGGCTGCCTTCTTCCCGTACATAGGCTTCGGTTGGTCGTTCTAAGCAGACCAGAACATTTTCAAACAATTTAAACAAATAAGCATATGAAGAAACTATTGTTATGCTTGTTGTCAGGTGTAATGGCCCTTACAAGCTGCGAATCGTCCGACCCTGTAGGACTTGCCGACCCTATGAAGTGGAGCACGGTTCCGTCGGGCTTGAAAAACGGCGAACTGAAAGTGGAAGCCAAAGGAGGAAGTTGCCTGTTTGCCTGCAAAAACTACAAAAGTTTTTGGATTGCCAGCGTGAAGGAAGAAGGAAAATACAAGGAAAACACTTCATACAAAGAGTTTGACGGAGGCTGGTATCTCGTCAAGATAGAGGGCAACGAACTAAAGGTTATCATCAATCGCAACGAAACGAACGCATCACGTTCCTTCACGGTTTGCGTGGAAGCAGGAAACGCCTTCGACGAATTCAAGTTCGTACAAGATGCAGCAAAACAATAATCTTGCAATATATACTATAACAGCAACAGCATCCGCCATTCAATCTCTTTTGGCGTCGATGTAACGTTTTAACGACATTATATAACAAGAGGGTGTGCATTCTACGCAAGAAACATAGAATGCATACCCTCTTGTTATTTCTCCAACCATTTTTTAAACAATGTCGCTTTTTCCTTGCTTATAACAATATTGTCATCCTCGCAGCCTTTAAGCTTCACCATCAGTTTAGAACCGAAGTAAAAGCTGATTTTCCTGATGCCCTTGATGTTGGCGATATACTGTCGATTGAGACGGAAGAAACGGGCAGGGTCTAAAGCCTGCTCCAGGTCGTTCATGCTCATGGGCAGCGGATAGGATGTGCCATCGACAGTAAACGCCGTGATTCGGTTGTCGCGCATATTGATGTAGCTTATATCGTCGGCGCAGAGCATGCAAAGCTCGTCGCCTTTCGTGATTAGGAAGCGCTCACGGTATTGGCGTGTGTCGTTAAGCACGTCGCGCAGCGGACTCACCACGGCAGACTGTTGTGCATTGCGATTAAGCCGCAGTTTGCCGATTGCGGCACGCAGCTCATCAGCGTCAATCGGCTTCATCAGATAGTCGAGTCCGTTGTTCTTTATCGCCTCCATTGCGTATTCGTCATAAGCCGTGGTGAAGACCACGAACGACTGTGGCATCACCTTGCGGAACGCTTCAAACACGTCACCGTCGGCAAGTCGGATGTCGGAAAAGATAAGGTCATAGTCGTTGTTGGCGGCAAGCTCCTCTGCGACCTCCGCCACACTTTTCAGCGGTCCATGCACGTCTATCGTGTCGTCAATATCCATAATGAGCCTTTTCAGACGTCTTGCGCTGAAATGGTCGTCTTCTATAATCAAAACCTTTTGCATCGTTCTTCTATTGTTTTCGTTTTATGATTGGCAGTCGCACTTCAAATGAATCTTTATGGGCTATGAACTCCGGTTCTGCTTCACCCTCCAGTCGGTAGCGTTGCTTCAAGTTGCTGATGCCTATGCCGTAAGACTCTATGCTCTGATTGTTGTTATTGTTGGTGTATATGCGGTTGTTCTTTATGATGAGCATGTCGCCCTGGCGACCAAGAGACACATGAAGCTCAGTGCTGCTCTGCGGGCAGTTATGCTTCACGGCATTCTCGATGATAAGCTGCAGACTCAGCGAGAGGATACATTCGTCGCGATCGCCGTGCAAATCGTCGGCGTGCAAGACGATGGCGTTGTCGTAGCGCATGTTGAGCAGGCCGATGTACGACTTGATGAAGTCGGTTCCGTCGGCAAGGGTTATATACTCCTTGTCGATATGCTGAAGTATGTAGCGGTAGATATGTGAGAGTTTCACGACATAGTTCTCAGCCATCTTCGGGTCCTCCCCTATCATTCCGGCAAGTGAACTAAGACTGTTGAACACGAAATGTGGGTCTAATTGCATCATTAAGTATCGCTTCTGTAAGGCGAGGTTCTCCTTGCCTTTCAGAACAATCATGTTGGAAAAGTGCATCGAAAGGTGGATGAGTGCTACAAGACTCGCTATCAGTCCGAATAGAAAAGACGTTCCCCATATATCCTGCATCATAAGCTTAGGTGCTACAAGGCTCAGCAGCAGTTCGCAGCCACCAGCAATAAGCAGATTGAAGCCCAACACCACCAGTCCGTTCTGCACGAACACACGGTGGGTCTGCCCTTCGCGCCAAAAGCGCCGCTGTCTGAACAGCCATCGGTTGAGATACAAACTCGAAAGCGAGAACAAACCGCAGAGTGCAAAGTCGACAAGCAACTCAGGATACAGTCCGTTTACCGACTGTAGGAAGTCGGGCAGGTCTACCAATATCCAGATGATATCGTACAGGAAGAAGAAGATAAGCGAGTAGACAAGCCACTCAAGGAAAGAGTTCTTGGATCTATGCATAACGAGAAAACTATGAATTATAGTGTTTTTATTGATACCGGTATCACTTTTTGCCCCGCAAACGCAGCGTTTTTCTATCCGCAGTCGTGTTGGCAAATCATCCGCATCAGCTCCTCGTTGGCGCGGTTGTCTACAGCTGCGCTCTTCAGTTCGGAGAGATAGTCGAGAGAGGCAGAGCACTCGCCCGTGATGTCTACACCGATCACCCGCTCGTGAGCATAGATGATGCGCAGCACCGCCTGCAGCTGCACGAGAGTCATATCGCCGTTGCTCCAGTCGGTAACGGCATCCTGCTTTCTGAGCACATCCTTGTCGATGGAGATATACACCGGCTCGTGAATCAGACAGCCAGCCTTGGAAGGCCACGCACGATGGTGGTCGATCTCCGACTGACTGTAGAACACGACCTTCTCTCTAAGCGCGTCGGGAATCTGCGCTATCAGTTCGTCGGACGCACCGACGACGATGATATTGCGCACGAACGGGTTGTTACGAAGCACGTCCGACACCCATCCGCCGCAAGACACGACACCCTCCCACTGCGGCTGCTGCATATCGGGATGGTGGTCGAACACTATCAACGAGAACGGCTCGCAGAGACGCGACACCCAATACTCCGTGAGATAATGGAAGTCGCCCGAATCGATGAAGTGCAGCGCCTTGGCAGGATAAGGCACCAGTCGGCGGCGCAGCTCCGCTCTCGCCTCCTCGTCGCAATAGCAGTCAGTGCCGCTGATGTCGCGGCAGTCGACGTGCGTGATGTAGGGACTCGAAGCAAACGCCTCGTAGTCGTACACGCCCGTAAAGTTGAGAAGTATTATCGGTTGTTTTGTTATCATGGTTGCGAAAGTAGGTATTTTTCTTGATATATGGTGCTTGATGTCGTGAAAAACGAGATACCCTAATATGATTCGTACTTCACTCTCACCGCCTTCGGCAGCTTGCTGACGATAAGCCGATACGACTCGGTTATCAACGCTGTGACGAGGTCGGTGTCGAGCTGGTCATAATAGATGTCGCTCCAGTGTTTCTTGTTCCAATGGAAAGCGGGAGCGACGGCGTCGTAACGGTCGCGCAGTTCTTCGTTGCGGTCGGGCAGCAGTTTGCAGGCGAAGCGCGGCG
>OGKK01000177.1_pt1 | contig 25324 bp, 26 predicted proteins | sample 1572401 | NCBI WGS metagenome assembly OGKK01 (sample SAMEA2582155, study PRJEB24529) | metagenome | biome: Human gut stool | place: China | collected 2011 | reverse complement strand
GAAGCCAAGGTGCTCGCCGCCTTCGAAGAGGCCGTTCGCATTGAAAACGCCCACTGGCCCAAGGCCGACGAAGCCCACCAGCTCAAGCTCGTGAAGACCCAGATCGGCAATCGTCCCGCCGGCATGCGTCCCGCCGACTGCCCGGCCGTCCAGGCCGCCCTCGGCGCCCTCGACGCCCTCGGCATCGAAGCCCGCCACGTCAAGTGCAGCTCCACCGACGCCAACCAGCCGATGTCCCTCAACATCCCGGCCATCTGCGTCGGCACGGGCGGCGAGACCTTCCTCGAACACAGCCTCAAGGAATACTTCGACTCCACCGACATGCACCTCGGCCCGCAGCTCGCTCTGCTCGCCGCGCTCGCCATGGTCGGCCGCAAGGGCGAAAAGGGCTCCCTCGCCGCCTGAGGCAGGCCCCTGCAGCATGAAGAGGGCCTGAGCCTCAGGCCTGTAAAGGACGGACACCTCCGCGGTCTCCGTCCTTTTTTTGCGCCTGTGAAAAACCATTTCCGCATGTGTCCTGCGGTTCTGCAAAACTGAACGAAATCGGGATGTCCGCCTTCGTCGGACCGGATCGAGGGCCATGCTGATGAATGCATGTCGCCTTCATGCATCACCCTGAGCAACTGTTCAGGAGGACTTCAGGGAGCGTTTTACAACCTTAAGATTCGCGCCCCGGCAAAGCGGCTCGAGCCTTCGCCGGAGTGCGGGAAAATTCGTGCCAAATCGAAAAAATCGGCACTCTTTCAGGTGAAGAGAAGGTGCACGGGCGCTATTTCAATGAATCCGAACACGACGTTCGGACCTTAAGAAAAGCCGTTTTATGCGATTGACAAAATAAATCGAGAGATTTTAGTCATAGGGGATCGCAATCAAAATGGCGGTTTTTGCAGGTCGACATGGCCCCCTTTCGCCGTGTTCGGAAAAAACGAACGATGAGTTCAAGCAAATGTAAACGGCTAGGTGAAAACTAGGGGCTAGCGATTAGAGGTGCCGTTTTGCGAAACCATGCGTTCCGATAAGTGAAACGGAACCTCGCCAACCCTTAGGGATTTGGTGTCGAATACTCCCAAAGAGGTAGTCCCTCAGAGAGGGGTGAAAAGGGACGGGAAAAAGATTTCCCGGCACTATTGATTTTTGAAAATTCCTGTGGGACAGTTGTTTTCATGGTGTTATGGTGGCCGTGTCAGGGTTTGCGTGCCCCTGATTGATCTAGGTCAACTGAGATGCGAAACAGGGCTTTTTCAGAATTACCTAAGCAAATCGACTGATGCATCATACCGTTGCGGTTCTTCGGGACCGCATTGACCCCATTGCCTCTCCTCGTTTCCCGGGGAAGGGATAACAATCCCCGCCCGATTCTCAGATCGGAAAGGGAAGACAACCAAAAATCGATGTTGCTCGTCGCGCTGAAGACGACGGCCTCTTCTTCACGCGATGATGCCTTTTCCGATCTGGGGAACGGAGAAGACAGACATTAGGAGATAAAACTATGCAAATTGCAACAAAAGTTATTACAGGATTAGGAGCTATTTTAACAGTAGTAGCTCTAGGTTGGCTTCTTACTGGTGCTTTTGATTACTTCTCAGGAAGAAAAAATCAGAACCCACAACAGATGGATCAAGGTATGACTTCTATGATTTCAGGTGGTGCTTTAACTGTGCTAATTCCAGGGATTACAGCAGCCATTGTATCAGCTTTAGGAGCTATCTCGTTCTAAAATACATTATTTTAAGGTATTTTAAGGAGGATAATAGATGAATTACAACAATGATGATAGACTGGAAATAGTTGAAGAAACAACTTATACAAAATCAAAACCTTCTATTTTGAGAGGTCTTTTAAAGTTGTTCACATTAATTATTTCAGCACCATTTATTCTATTCCTTTTTCTAAAGGATTTAATACTAATGGTCATTACATTATTTGTTGTTTGGATTGTTTCAAAAATTGGTATTGCTTTAATAGTTTCAGCAATTATTTCAATTTTTAAAATCAATGATATATCATCAGTTCCGATATTAAAGAATATAGTTGAATTTATTTTAGGATCAGATTTCTTGAAAACAAACTCAATAAACTTCTTTATTCATTTAGAATTTGATGTAATTCTTATTGTGATAGTCGCTGTTGTATTATCATCTATTAATCTTCGATACAAGCTATCAAATGATAACTAGCAAAAACTCCTGAAAAGGGGTTTTTATTTATAGTAAAAAGGAAAGACATGAAAGATATTATAAATAACATGCAGAAAGGTTTATCAGAGTATAGCCCAGGTGCAAATACTGCTGTTGAAAGTGCTAATAAAGCACTAATGGCAATAGGGGTATTGATTATTCTGATACTCTTCTTTTTGGAAATGGCTTCTTGGTATAAGTTTATCAGGAATCAAGGAGGAGATGTCACATGGAGATTGTTTCTTGAAATTGGTATCAAATACGTTATAGCTTTGTTCTTATGTTATAATTCAGCAAAAATATTTGATGCTATTATCTGGGTCTGTAACGCTATGGCTCATCTTGTGGGATCTACCTCAGTTGCAGATGTTTTCAAGTGGGAAAACGGGAAAAAAGGAAACTTCTTCATTAAAATCTTTGTAAATATCTTGTGTACTCTTGTAGGAGGTATAACCGTACTTTCTACTAACCTTATTACACTACTAAGGTTTATTGAGATGTATCTTCTCAAAGGAATCGCTCCTATTATTGTAGCGTTCTTTATGAATGATGGAACACGAGATATTGCGATTGGTTTCTTTAAACGCTGTGGAGCTATTGCTTTACAAGGAGTTGTGATCGTTCTACTATTTGTAGTTTGGTCAGGAATTAATGCAGATTCTCTTATCACTATTGATAAAGGATCATGGCTAGGTGACTTTGTAGCTGGCTTTACTTATTTAGGTAAATGTATTGTATTCTTGGTTATGCTATTTGGTTCACAAAGAATGGCAAAATCATTACTACAAGTAAACTAAGCTAGAGAGGAATACACATGAATAAACTAGGATCTGAATTTCTAAAACCATTGAGTTCTTTTAAAAGTGGTGGTATGAATTTTAGAATGATATTAATGATCATTGGATTATCTTTGGGAGTAGGATTATCAGTTGTGATCTCACTACTTGGTTTACCAGATATTCTAATGTACCTATCATTAATTATTATTTGTCCTCCGTTTGTCCTTTATGGATTGGAGAAAGAAACAATTGTAAAAGATATTCTGAAATTTAAGTTTACCATACAAGAAAGATCATATATGACAGAATTTGAAAGTGAGGACTTAAATGATCTTAAATTTACGCAAGAAAAAGGTGTCAACGAATGGAGTGAACAAGACACCTTTGAGTAAGGCAGAAAAAGCAAGGGCTAAACAATTGCAAAATGCAATGAAACCTAGCTCACAAAATACAATTAAATATACTTCATTATTTGAAGATGGAATGATGCACATAACAGGAGAGTATTATTCCAAAACATGGGAATTAGGAGATGCTAACTACTTAACAGTTACAGAAGATGATAAGATTGATATTATTGATAATTACGCTGAGTGCCTGAATGGGTTTGATTCAGATAATGTATATCAATTAACAATCCTAAACCGCCCTATTCCGTCAAATATGTTGGATAAGATCACTTATGAGTTGACAGGTGATAAAAATGACGATTTGAGAAGCGAGTACAATGAAATGATTGCTTCACGGTTTGCAACCGATCAGAAGAATTTTCAAGTTAAAAAATTCATCACGGTTTCAACTGATTCACACGATATTAAAACAGCATACTCAAAATTAAAAGATATCGAGAACAATTTGACTGAACAATTTAAAACGGTTGATATTAATATCAAGCCTTTAAATGGATCAGAACGATTAAATATCTTTGGTGATATCTTACGTGGGAATCCTTATTTAGATGTTGATTATAATGATGTTCGCATTTCAGGTTTGACTACAAAATCATTCATTGCGCCTAATAGAATTTGGTTCAAACAAGATCAATTCATGTTAGATGATAAGTTTGCATCAGTTCTATATATTCGTCATTATCCATCATTTCTTAATGATCGCTTGATTAAAAGCCTAACAGATATTGGGATTGAAATGGTTATTAATATTCAGGTCATTCCACATAATATTGGCGAAACATTGCGAGAAATTAATACCATTGAAGCAAAAGCGAAAATGGATATGGTTAAATCTCAAAAACAAGCCTTTAAAGGTGGAGTTTCAGGAGAATTAGCATCTTCTGGTGTTGCTAAACAAACGACAGAAGAAGCTCTTAAATGGAAAACTGAAATCGAAGATAATGACCAAAAGATTTTCTCTGGTGTAATCTGCGTGATGCTAAAAGCTGATACAGAAGAACAATTGGCAGATTATATCAACCGTGTAAAACAAGTTGGACGGAAACACGTTTTAGATTTTGATGTAGTAAATTATCATCAAGAAGAAGCGTTAAATACAATCCTACCGATTGGTAAAGCGTATCTTGATATTAAGCGTAACTATCTACGAGATATGACGACTGCTAATATTGCTACTCAAATTCCATTCACTAATACAGACTTACAATCTGATAGCCCTACAGCTATTTACTACGGTCAAAACCAACTCTCAAATAACGTTATAACACTTGATCGTCAACGGGATCTAAATACTGCATCAGGAGTTGTTTTAGGGTCATCAGGATCAGGTAAATCGGTATTTGTAAAAGCTAATGAAGTTATTCCAACAATTCTAAAATATCCTGAGGATCGTGTGATTATCGTTGACCCAGAAGATGAATATTCAGATATTGGTCGTGCATTTGGAGCGCAACTAATTGATATCTTCCCAGGTTCAAATACACATCTAAATCTAATGGATCTACCTGATGAAGCTGCTCTCTCTAATGAAGATGGACTAGATCCTATTGGACAAAAAGCATCTCTTATCATGGGATTCTTTGAAAATATTCTATCAGAAGTAACTGATGAAGATTTCTCAATGATTGACCGTGTTACTCGTCTTTGTTATGAGAAAATTACAGATCGAACACCTACCTTGTCAGATTGGCATGACATTCTTTTACAACAACCTGAACCAGTTGCAAAACAGTTAGCCCTTAAATCTGAATCATATACTAAAGGTTCTCAAAACGTATTTTCTTTTGAAACAAACGTTGATATTACTGATAAAGTAGTTATTTTCAACTTAAAGAAGCTGACAGGTAAATTAAAATCGTTCGCTCTGATGGTGGTGCAAGACTATATCTGGAATCAGGTCGTAAATAATCAAGGTAAACTGACAACCCGTATTTATTTTGATGAAATGCAGAATCAATTTCAAACGGAGAATCAAGCACAATTCTTTACTGATCTGTATGCCCGTGTTCGTAAATATGGGGCTATTCCAACAGGGATCACACAAAACGTTGAAACCTTGTTAGAACGCTCTCAGGGAAGAAAGTTATTGTCTAATAGTGACTTTATTGTTTTGTTGAAACAAAAGAAAACTGATATTAGAGAACTAACAGAAGTAGTCAATTTGACACCTGCCCTTATCCGTTTTATTGAAAAACCAAAAGCAAAAGGAACGGGCTTAATTATTGCGAACCATAATATAGCTGTACCTTTTGAAAATCCAATTCCAAAAAATACTAAACTTTTTGAAATTGTTGGTACTGATGCTTATAAGAAGATTTAAAAAATCCCTCATTCCTTGAGGGATTTTTTTCTAAGAGGAATGAGAAATGAGTGAGAAAGAACAAAAAAACACAAGTCGAAAATCATCAAATGTAAAATCCATTAGGACACATACAGTTGATAAAAAAGACACTTCTCAACGAAAATCAGTTGTGAAGTCAAAAAAGGATTTAAAAAAGGCAAATGCAAACACAATTTCTAAGGTTTCTAGTGCTTCATCTGATGCTGTTAAAAATGCTCTTGGACAAGTTAGTAGAACAGCTTTAAGACAAAATGATGTCACGCAAGATGCTGTAGAAATGTATTACAAATTCAAAAATAATAAGCGTGCTTCAAAATACACTCTCAAACTGCTTAAGAAAACAGGTAGAGGTGGTAAATATGTTGGTAAGAGTACAGCAAAAACAATAAGTAAAGGTGCTAGATTTACCAAAAAAAGTGTTACTGTTTTAAGACAATCAAAAGCAACTGCGACAGCAACTAGATCAATGCAATTAGCCTTGCATAGATCAATGCAGATTGCTAGACAATCGGCTGTGTTGATGGCAAAAGCAGTTGTAGCTATGCTTGCAAATCCAGTTTCATTAATGGTAACAGGTGGATTAGGATTCATTATGGTGCTGTTAGTTGCAATTAGCTCTATATTCTCTAGCAATGTTGTACAACAAACAGAATTTACTTTAAATCAATCATGGCTACAAATTTCAAAAACTGATAGAGAAAAGTCAAATTCAGATGTTGAATACTATACAAACATTGATGATATTTTAGGCTTTATGAACTACAGATACGGTGGTGAATGGGAACCAGATGCAAGTTGGGGTGATGGTACAGGTGGTGCTATTAGTGGATTCTTTGGATTCAATCACTATTCTGATGCTCTGAATGATATCTGGCTTTCATTGAATGATGATAAAGATAATCTAAAAGAGATGAAAGATCTATATAAACCTGGGGGATCAGGTAAGAAATGGATGATTTTGGACAAAGATGATTATAACGACTATAACGATATTTTAGAAGCTCAGAAAGAAACAGGTAAATATTCTGGCTATATAGAGCTTGATAATCCGTTATCTGCTTCAGAACCATCAGGGGTCGTTTATATCACTAGTAGATATGGATATAAAGATAAAGATACAATTGATCCAACAACAACTATCCAAACTCAACCTAATAGTAAATTATATGCTCCTTTAGATGGGAAAATCTCGATTACAAAGAAAGACCTTTTAAACGAAGATACTAAGACAGAAAATATTATCATCACTACTAAAGATTCAAAATTCATTTTTTATGATGTTGAAAATATCAAAGTAAAAGATGGTGAAACGGTAGAATCAGGTAAGGAAATTGCTACTGTGAAAAAGGATTCTGTTGAACAAAAAATAGCTTATGCTAAAGAGTACGGTAAAGTTGACGATAGTGATTCTGCATGGCTTAAAGATATCAGGGATAATAAATCCAACTATGGATACAAAGCTAAAGATAATAGAGTTTGGGTTTTAGTTAATCCAGGTTTCTATTTTCAATTTGTCGAATATCGGCAGAAAACTACTGTGATAACCTCAGTAGATATGGACGCAGATATTTCAAAAAGAATTGATCAAGTCTATAACCTTATGAAGAAATACTATCCAAAAACAACTAAAACAGGAGCAGCAGCCTTTCTAGGTAACTTCTGGGTAGAAAGTAGCATTAATCCAAAAAGAGCAGAAGGTGACTATTTAAATCCACCAGTTGGGGCAACGGATTCATCATGGGACGATCCTCAATGGTTAGAAATAGGTGGTCCATCTATTTATGGTGGAAGATATGCTAATATTATCCACCGTGGTTTAGGTTTGGGTCAGTTTACAGATACCTCAGATGGAGGACGAAGACATACATTATTACTTGAATACGCAAAAAGTAAGAATAAAAAATGGTATGATTTAGAACTTCAAATAGATTTTATCTTTAATGGTGATGATGGTTACCATCAAGGGTACGCTAAAAAAATTGCAGGTGCAGATGATAGTCAAGATGTTGCAAGTGTAGCTAATGAATTTGCTACCTATTGGGAGGGAAATTCAGGAGATAAAGCGACACAACGGCAAGCCTATGCTAAACAAGTCTTAGATTACCTTAAAAACCCATCAGGTGGAACATATAAAGGATCTATTAATAGAAATGGTAAATATGCTCCTATCTTTGATACTGATTTTTGGGTTATGCAACCGTTTGGAAGAACTCCTTGGTCACAAGGAGCAGGAGCATCATTGTATACCATTACAGGACAAAATCTAGGTCATACAGGGGTCGATTTATCGCCTGTAGGGGTACAGTATGGAACAACCGTATTACCTCATGATTATCCAATCTATAGCGTGACAGATGGTACAGTTTATGCTGTAGGTTCATCAGGAATCGGTGGCAACTATATCATGATTAAGATTAAAGATACAAATCAAATGGCTTACTACGGACATTTGAAAGAAGTTCCTAATTTTAGCTCTGGTCAAGAGATTAAAGCTGGTCAGCAAATTGCTTTGTTAGGTCATTCAGGACAAACAAGCATCTTCCATTGTCATTTTGAGGTATCAAATTCTACAACTATTGCAGGAGGAGATAGTATAGATCCATCAGGATATATCATCAAAGAGGGAACGCTCACTCAGAATCAGGAAATTTCAGTAAAAAAATAGGTGAATTTTATGGTAAATAATAAGTTTATAAAAAAGTTTGTATTTGGGGTTACTATAGCGGTAGTCTGTTTAATTTCAATATTTGTACTTCTACTTTCTAGTGGACAGTCAAGTAAAACTAATCAGGATATTTCAAAAACTGATAAGGTCAGTAAAGAGTATGTTGTTGATTTTTTAAAAGTTTATTTTACAAAAAAGAAACCTGGATCTAATCGATCAGAATATAAAAAATACATGACAACCTCGGCATATAATCACGAAGTTATGCTAGAGGAAGAACCAATGCTGAAATATAGAATACAGAACATGAGAAATTTCAAGTATAAATCATCTAAAACCTATTTAGGACAAGATGATAATGTAGTTTATGTGACAGCAAAATATAGTTATGATGCTTATGAAAAAGATCCAGATGTTACAGAATCTAATAAGATTTCTATGACGAATGAATACAGTTTAAAACTATCTTATAAACGGGATAAAGAGTCTGGTAAATGGCTTATAAATGACTGTGAAGTGGTTTCTTTAGACCCAGTAGAAGACCATTAGAATAGGAGAAAAAATGGTAGATCAATTTAAAGTTAAAATGTTTAAAATAACCTTGTATGTAGTTGGGGTTATTGTGATATTTCTTGTTGGTTTTGGATTTGGTCAAATTGGTCACGGTTCAAAACAAAAAGATAATGCTCCTAAACAAGTAAAAGTAACGAATAAGGAACTTACTCAAAAAGAAGTAGAGAAGTTTCTTATTTCCTACTTTACAAAAAAAGAGTTAGGGGAGAATGATGAACGCTATAAATCATATGTAACAACAGGACTTTATGATAAATTGACAGAACTTGAAAAGAAGTCTAGTCAACAAGCGTATAAAGGGTATTATGTAAATTATACTTATGAATCATCTGATATTTATATCAATAATAAAAAAAATACAGCTCTAGTAGTTGTAAATTATCTATATGATTCTAAAAAAACTCTAGATTCTAAAGAGCTTGCTCAGAAAGGAATAACTGCTAAAGCAACTTATAAATTAACTTATAGCAACTCAGATGGGAAATTTCTTGTATCTGATATCGTATCTCAAAATATTGTAGATGGAGATAATTTAATGTTAGATACAGGATTCATACAAGATGAACAAACGGAAAAGCCTGATCAAACAGGACAAACGGAGGAGCAACATGAATAATTGTATTAATCTTACAGGAAGATTAGTAGAAGATCCTGAAATAAAAAAAATTAGTGAAAGAGCTAGGGTATGTAATTTTACCTTAGCATCTCAGAGAGATCGAAAAGGTGAAGATGGCAAGTATACAGCAGATTTTATTGAGTGTGTGCTACTTAATACATTTGCTGATAAGTTTGTAACCTATGCTAGAAAAGGTGATCTTATACAGGTTATAGGACGACTAGAAACCACTATTAGTAAAAAAAGCGACTATTCAAGAAAATACTATAAGGTACATTGTGATAAATGGTATTTGTTGAATAGTGCTAGTGGTTCAGAACCACAACTAACAGAAGAAGAAGAAAAAAAATAAAATATTTATAATTATATTGACAAATATAATTATAAATGATATTATACATATAAAGGAGAAATAAAATGACAGAAACACAAGTTACTAAGAAATTAAATGCTAAAAAAGAGGCTTTACGAAAAGAGGAGGAGAAGCAGAAAAAAGTTAATGAGAAAATTGCAACCTTGAAAAAAGAAATAGCCGATTTAGAAATTAAAAGGCAATCAGAAATATTCAAAGAATATGGCTTTGAATCTATAGAAGATTTAGAGAATTTTCTAAAACAAAATAGAGGAAACTAAAAACTTTATGAACAAAATTCAGGAGGGTTAAAATGGTATTTAAAGTAACAAATTCTCTAACAAACTCTACTAAAACAGAACAAAATCAAGACAGTTTGATACGGTATCTTGAAGAAGAGCATAATAGAGCATCTAATTTAAACTATACTGCGAATATTCATATTAGCAATATAGACAAGAAAAATCAGATTATTTCAGAAATAAGTTGTGAGCTGCCTTTTCCATCAAAACAAGAAATCGCATTATTTGTATCTGATTTTGTAAGTAGTAGTGGTGACAATCAGAAAAACAAGAAAATTAATTTGCCTTTCTTAAAGGGATCAACACCGAAAACGGTAGAAACAGCCCCTACTGAAACACCATTACCCCCCGAAGTACCAACACCAGATCCAGTAGTACCTACTGAAACACCAAAACCTACAGAACCAACACCAACTGTAGATCCAGTAGCCCCTACTGAAACACCAAAACCTGCAGATGCAACACCCAAAAAAACCGGCACTTATCAAGCACCGGCAACACAACCCAAAATTACTAACCGTTCAAAACTTTATAAAGGGATTTCAGCAGTTGTTTTAGGTTTTACAGTATGTCTACTATCTATCAATTCTGTTGCTTTGCTATCAACTCAAAAGAAGTTAGCAAACACAATAGACAAAGTAGAAAAACAATCAGAAGCCCTTGAAAAAAGTGGCGATAATTCAACTGATGTCTTTAGTAGATATTTTATTTCAAATTATCTGCGTGATGCAAAAACAGCAAGTGATTTTTCAGATAATGAAAAATTAGAAAAAAATGGTTTATCTAGTCCGTCCTCGGCAAGTAGCATTATGCTATTTTCTAAGGAACAAAAAGGCGATAAGTATTTAATGACGTATGTTGTAACGTATACAGTAGATACAAATACATTTACTAATAAAATGAGTTTTGAAATCAAAAAGTCAGATAAAGCTAAATTTGGATATTTAGTAACTTCTGATAAGATCACTCTTTCAGACTATACCAAATAGGAATAGGAGAGAAAAATGATTGATCAAAAAGAAATAGCAATGCAAGCTAATAGCATATCATTTAGGACGATTGAAGATACAGCAAAAGCAATATTAGCTATTCTCAATCAACTTACAGATAAATATGAATCACATAAATCCAAACAGGGAGGAGCATACACAAAAAAAGAATTTATTAATAAGGTTTATGGAGATAAGCAAGTTCATCAATTCTTACAAGATGATGTAAACTTTAAAAAGATCCAAAAGGATTTGAAAAAGGAGGGAGTTAAATTTGCGATAACAAATAATAAAGATGGTACAGCTAATCTTTATATTCAATCGCAAAATGCAAAAATTTTAGAAACAGCTTTGAAAAAAAGATTAGAGGAGATAGCTACTAATCCTCAAAAATACAGCAATAAGAAAACTCTTTCTGAAAGACTTAAAAAGCACCGGCAAGCAGTAAAATCAGAAGTTTCTAAAATGGATAAAACACAAACTAAAATCAAATCAAAAGGTAAGGGGATATGATGGAATATAAGAAAAAGAAATTTTTACCTTATCTCCTAGTAGGTATCGTATTAGCTTTAATTTTAAATAGGGGATATGCCCTCTATTCGGTTGCTCCAATTGTCAAAGGACAACTATTCTCACAATATTTATATGTTGCAGATAAGTTTATTGATCCTCCTTATTTTATATTTAGTTTTAAACCTATTGGGTTGCTGATGTTTATAGTTGGTTTGTTTGCATCATTGCTTGTCTATCTCAACCCTAAAAAGATAGAAAATTACAGACCAGGAGAAGAAGCTGGCTCGGCAAGATTTGCTAAAGTAAGTGATCTGATGGGTTTTAGAGATAAAGATCCTAAGAATGATATGATCTTTTCAAAAAATGCGAGAATGGGGTTGTTTAACAAAAATCTACCTTATAAATGGCAGTTAAACAAAAATGTAGTTGTTGTTGGTTTGCCTGGTGATGGTAAAACATTTAATTTTGTAAAACCTAACATTATGCAGATGAACAGTTCTTACATTATTACAGATCCTAAAGGTCTATTAGTCCATGAAGTGGGGCAAATGCTTGCAAATAACGGATACAATATAAAAGTTTTTGATCTAGTTCATTTATCTAATTCTGATCAATTTAACCCCTTTAATTATATGAAATCGGAATTGGATATTGACCGTGTTACGGAAGCTATTATTGATGGTACAAAAAAATCAGACAACCAGGGTGAAAACTTTTGGGTACAAGCTAATTTGCTTTTAACACGGGCTTTAATCGGTTATCTTTATTTTGATAGTATGGTAAATGACTATACACCTAACTTATCAATGATATCTGATCTACTCCGAAATATTAAAAGAGAAGATGAAAAAATCCCCTCTCCAGTTGAGCGACTATTTGAAGAATTGGAAGAAGCAATACCTGGTAATTATGCTTGTAAGCAATGGGATTTATTCAATCAAAACTTTCAAGCTGAAACAAGAACCTCTGTATTAGCTGTAATGTCTGCTCAATATTCAGTATTTGATCATGCTCAGGTAACTCGAATGATTGAAAGAGATACAATGGAGATGGAAACCTGGAATACTAAAAAGACAGCAGTTTTTATAGCGATTCCGGAGACAAATAAAGCGTTTAATTTCCTTGCATCTACTATGTTTTCGATTATGTTTGATATTCTAACTCATGGTGCAGATGATATTTTACAAGGTCGTAAACCAGGTTATAAACCTAGTGACTTAATTCATGTTCAAATGATTATAGATGAGTTTGCAAATATCGGTAAGATTCCAAACTTTAATGAAGTCTTAGCTTCTGTACGCAGTCGTGAGATGTCTATTAAGATTATTTTACAAGTTACTAACCAGTTACAAGCCCTTTATAAGAATGATTGGAAAACCATCTTTAATAACTGTGCTACTCACGTATTCTTGGGGACGAATGATGATGACACCATGAAGTATTACTCCTTGAAAGCTGGGAAGCAGACTATCACACAGATAAATTATTCTGAATCACGAGGAAAAATAAAGTCTGGATCAATTAGCTATCAAAATACACAACGTGATCTAAATACGCCTGATGAAATAGCTCGAATTGGGGTAGATGAAGCACTAGTATTTATCTCAAAACAATATGTTTTGAAAGATAAAAAAATGACTGTCTTTGAACACCCTATGAAAGATCAGATCGCAAACTCTCCAGGTGATAATAATTGGTTTGTTTATCGCAAATATATGACTGATGCGGAAGAATTTGAAAGCAATGTTGACTTTTCGGATATTACTGAAGCAGTAGAAACAGATGCGAAAGAATATGATCAAATGGTGAAAAAATTAATTGTATCAGATAAGCAATTTAGTGAAGAACTACCCACAAAATCACCTGAAAATGCGTCAGAATCGCCCTCTCAAACACTAGATGAAGAAGAATTACCATTCTTTTTTGAAGAACCTATTGAAGTACCTGAAATAAAAAGGGGAGGGGGGATTTAATGAAGAAAAATGATCGAAAACAGGCAACTATTTATCTAACTCCAGAAGAATTAGCAATGTTTGATGAAATAGCTGAATCATTTGGCTATTCAAGGGCTAGTTTAATTAGAGAAGTTATAAAAGTATTTAATGAAAATAGCACGGAGTTTATGAAGAAAATTCATAAACTCTAGTTTTTAAGTGCTGTTAGGGGAAAGACTATGAAGATTTTTGTTTTACCGGAAAAACCGGATCAAGCTAAAAAATATGCTCACGCTTTAGGAGATCCAAAAAATGATAAAGGAATTTGGAAAGTCTATTCAGATATTCTAAAGGCAGATGTTCTAATAGCTCCGGCTGTAGGGCATTTAGTAGAAAAGGATAACCCCTATAAAAATTATGAAAATTGGGAGTTGGAGAACTTACCGGCATTGCCGGAGAAATTTTCATATCATGTAAAAAAGGGGGTATCTTCTAGCTTTAATAACATAAAAAAATGTATTAAAGAATGTGATTACATTATTATTGGTACGGATCCTGACCGTGAGGGAGAATCTATAGCTTACAAAATATTGAATGAAATACCAGGATCACTTAAAAAGGTGAAATATCGTTTATGGGCTAATTCATTAACCAAAAAAGGTATAGAATCGGCATTTAAGAATTTAAGAGATCCATCTGAAACAGTCAATTATTATCATGAAGCAGATGCAAGAGATGATGCTGATTGGCTTGTAGGCTTTAATTTAAGTCCTTTTGTAACTATCAAAATGAAAGAAGTAGGGGAGTTAGAAAAAACAGATAAAGTGATGTCTGTTGGGAGGGTTCAAACTCCTATAGTAAGTCTAATTGTGAGAAATCATGAGGAAATAGAAAACTTTGTATCTACTCCATATTGGACGATAGAAGCCCTTAATGAGGACGGATTGAAGTTTACTAATGATGTTAAGTTCGATAGCTTACAGGAAGCTACAGAAGCCTTAGAATCAATGTCAGATGGTTATACTGTTGTTGATGTTAAGGTAGAAAATAAGTCACAAGCAGCCCCTAAACTTTACAATTTAACTAACTTACAATCAGAAATGAGCAAGTTATATAAAATTGATGCTACCAGGACAAAAGAAATTGTTCAAAGCCTTTATCAAAAGGGGTTTATGAGCTATCCTCGTACAGATTCCACTCTTATAACAACAAACGAATTTGAATACCTGGTGGCGAATGTTGAACATTATAAAAAAACAATTGGAAAAAATATTGAAACAGTCAATCTGACACCTAGAAAGGAGTTTGTAAACGATAAAAAAGTAGTAGAACACTATGCGATCATTCCAACAGAAAACATTCCAAATATTGAGGAATTAGATCCTTATGAAAAAATCATATATCAGATGGTAACGTTTCAAACGTTACTAATGTTTTCGGAAAATTATGATTATCAATCTACTACAATTACTATCAAAAATGATGCTTCATCTACTGAGTTTAAAACTAGCGGAAATGTAACTCTTAATAAAGGTTGGAGAAAATACAAACAAACAAAATCAGAAGATAAAGAGCTGCCATCTCTAAAGGTTGCTGATAATCTAGTTTTAAAGGCAAGTATTAAACAAGATCAGACAAAACCACCGTCAAGAATTACAGAACAGTATCTACTCAAAACATTATTACCAAAATATGATTTGGGAACTTCTGCAACAAGAGATGGTATATTAGATTTGATCCAGGCTAGGGAGTATGTAAAAAAAGAAAAGAAAACCGGCCAATTTACACCAACTACAAGAGGTATCAAATTGATTCATTTCTTGGATAAGTTAGATATTATCTATACGAATCCTGAAACCACCCAAAAATGGGAGTTATTACTAACCCAAATAGGAAAAGGAAAAATCAAAAAATCCGACTTTGTAGAAAAGGTGAAATGGGCTATCTCTAAACAGATTGAAAAAGGTAAACAATTACTTTAACTTAGAAAGGATCAAGTATGGCAAATTTAGATAAAATAATAGAACAAAGATACCAGGAGAAAATAAACCGTTTAAAATCAATGGATATTGTTTCTGTGGCTGAAAGCCTTGGAATGGATTTAAAACAGGAATCCGGAGGTGTTTATCATTGGACAAAACATGATTCATTTAAGCTATATCCAAAAACAAATAGCTTTAGGTGGTGGTCAAGGGAACTTTCAGGAGATACTATAGACTTAGTAAGAACCTATAGAGAAGAAACTACTGGACAAAAAATCAGTTTTCAAGATGCTACACAATTCCTGGAAACAGGCGATTTTCAAACAGTAGAAGCTAGGCCTATCCCAAAAGCTGAACCATTTAAAAATTATCTTGAACCATTTGAAACTACAGATTTAACCCAGGCTAGAAATTACCTGGTAAAAGAAAGGGGGTTGTCTGAATCAACCGTATTAGAGTTTGAAAAATCGGGATTGATTGGACAGGCAGCTTATAAAAAAGATAATCATACGGAACCGGTTATTATCTTTAGATCCTTAGATTCAAATAAACACATGGTTGGTGGTACATTACAAGGTATTGAAAAACACCCTGAAATACATGATAGAGGGTATTTAAAACAAATTATGGCCCACTCTGACGGTCAATCAGGCATGAGCTTTGATATTGGTACTCCTAAAAGGTTAGTCTTTTTAGAAGCTCCTATAGACCTTATGAGCTATTATGAGCTTAATAAGGATAAATTAAATGATGTCCGCCTTGTATCAATGGACGGTTTAAAACAGGCTACAGTAAGCCGATATGTGGCTGATATGCTGTCGCAAGGTAAAGCATCACAAGAGATGTCACAAGAGGAGTTAAAAAATTTCCTACCTAATTTAGCAAAAGTTACTACTCATTTTGACAACGAAGAAAATAGGAATTTAATAACATTAGCAGTTGATAATGACGAAGCCGGAAATAAATTTATTGAGCGTTTTAAAGAAATTAACGTGCCTGTTATTCCTGATGTACCTCCTCTTAGTCCAGGACAAGAAAAGAATGACTGGAATGATTTTTTAAAAAATCAAAACAAAGAAATAGGGTTATTCATTCGCTTTGACTGGAGCGAAAACAAGGCTATTCGTGATAGATTTGAGGCAGATGAATTAGTACCATATGAAGAATTTATAGAAGTTCTCTATTCTGAAAATGAACGTTTAAAACCGGAAGAAAACGGATATGATAAAACGGCCTTTGATATTGAAAATGAAAAAGGAGAACGCTATACATTCGGTATAAGATATGGTGTAGGATCTGAACCATATCCACTTTCTGAATTGATGGACGAAAGATTTTCAGAAGACCATATAGAATTTGCTAGTAAATTAGATAAAAAAGTTTTAGAAAAAATTCATTCTCAAACTAAAAAGGATCAGAAAGAAATAAAAGATTCTGACGGTGATGGCCTAACAGATGATTTTGAAGAAGCAATAGGAACTAATCCAAACTCCCCTGATTCTGACGGTGACGGCTTAACAGATGGAGTAGAAGTTAGCTCTGGATCAGATCCTTTAAAAAGTCAGAATTTAGAAATTTCAGAACTGATAAAAAGCAATGATACTAAAGCTCTTTCAGAAATTTTAGAGAATGGAATTATGGAATACTATGATAGTGATCACTACAAAGCGTTCCTGGATTCTATGGCTAGCTTCCATAAATATTCTGCAAGAAATATAATGCTAATTCAAAAACAATATCCAACAGCTAGTCTTGTTGCTTCGTTTAATGATTGGAAAAAAAGAAATGGAATGGTGAAGAAAGGCTCTAAAGCTATTTATGTTTTAGCCCCTTGTGAGTATATCAAAAAAGATCCAAACGGAAATCCTATTATTGATCCATTAACGAATAAACCAGAAAAAGGAATATTCTTTAAACGTGTACCGGTTTTTGATATTAGTCAAGTTGTACCACAACCAGGTAAGCAATTAGATGTAGTAGAGCCTATCAAAAAAATACATAAGCAGCTTACAAAGGAAGAAGCAATTCAAATATTCAAAGTGTTAAAAGAAGTATCATTAGAAAATAATGTACCGATAACATTTGAAGAGATAACAGATGGATCAAATGGATTTTATAGACCTTTAGATAACACAATTCATATTGCTAAAGGGAGATCAGCAGAACAAACATTATCTACTATTATTCATGAAATGGCTCATTCTGATTTACATAATGTAGATGCGTTATTATCAAACATGGAGCTTTTATCAGTTTCTACAAAAGAGTTACAAGCAGAATCAGTAGCCTATGTAGTATCAAAACACTTAGGACTTGATACAAGTAATAAGAGTTTTGGTTATCTTGCTAGTTGGTCAGAAGATAAAGAAACTCTAAAAGATCTAAAAGCACAATTAAATATTGTGCAAAAAGAAGCATCTTCTTTAATTAAAAGAATTGATGAAAAGATGCAAAAATATCAAATGATCGAAAAGGAAGTAATTGAAAAAACTCCTGATAAAAAGCCTAAAAATGCTTTCTATGAAAGACTAGATAAAGCAAGAACAAATGAAAAAATATCTACTAATTCTTTTTTTGATCAACATAAAATAGAGAAAAACTCAAAAAAAGAATCAAGGACAATGTGATGCCCGGACAAAGTTCAAACAATCGAATAGGGCTAGAAAGTGAAGAATAAAAATGGAAAATTTAGAAGATATTTTGATGACTTATTTCTATGATATGAGTGAATGGCTATCAGGAAATAAAGTAAAAAATGAAGAAAATTTCGCTAAACCTAAACAGTCAATTATTGAATTGATGCGTGAGGATTTAAAAGAAATTGATTCCGGATTTGATGATACTTTTGTGAATGAATTGAAAGATTCGATCAAAGAGTTAGAAAATATTAGTGAAGAAGATTTTATTAAAATTAAGAAAAATCTTTTAGAAATTGATCCTGTAGTAGATTAAAAAATCTCTACAAAGTAGAGGGAGAGGGGATTGGGGATTTCCCCAAATATATTTAAAAGATAGGAAAAAGCACTTTAGGTTTAGAACCTTAAAAAGTGCTTTCCTATCCTTTAAATTGAGTAAGTGGGGCCCCACTTACTATGCTTGCAACAGATAAAAGTATAACCCAGGAGGGGCTATCATGTCTATGGAAAAAGATAAAAATAGATATAGAAATAAAGAACGGAAAGTACGATTTACAGAAGAAGAAAATCAATATCTTACCAGAAAAATTAAACAATCCGGCCTAAATAATTTTCAAAACTTTGCTCTTAAAATGTTATTAAATGGTCAAATAGTAACTATAGATTATTCTGAACTTTTGCATTTAAGAAAAGAAATAAATAAGATTGGTCAGAACATAAATCAACTTACAAAATACGCAAATACTTTCAATGAATTAGACAAAGAATTGCTGTTAGGTCTTGCAGATGAAATTGATAAAATGAAAAGATTGGTTAAAGAAGAATTTGAAAACAAGGAGGTTAGAAAAATTAGAAATGGTCGTAACTAAAGTATTTCAAATTAAGCAACCAGGCAACCTAAAAAATGCAATCAATTATATTGTCAATGATGCAAAAACCTTGAAAGTTGATGATATGAATGATCCGGAAAACATTTATTCTTATGAAGTACAGGGAGAAGAAGTTTTTAAAAGATTAGTTTCAGGATATGATTTAACAGATTCCTCTGATAAAGAAACTGTATATGATGATTTTATTTTAACAAAATTGTCTGCTGATTCTTTGAATGGGAATGAGCGTTTATCAGATTTAAAAAATCCTGATCGTGTCCTGGCACACCATCTAATTCAATCATTCTCGCCTGATGATAATTTAACTCCGGAGCAAATTCATGAGATCGGAAGAAAAACAGTTTTAGAATTAACAGGTGGAGATCATCAGTTTATAATTGCTACTCACATGGATAAAGGCCACATACACAATCATATTATTTTTAATACGACAAATTCAACGACATTAAAAAAATTTGAATGGAAAAAAGGTACTAAACAATCATTGAGTAAAATTTCAGATAAACATTCTGAATTGGCCGGAGCTAAAATTATTGAACCAAAAATGAATAACAGCTACACAAAATATTCTGCCTGGAAAGAATCAAATAATTTTAGAAAGGTGATAAAAGATAAACTAGATTTTCTTTTGAAAAATTCTGTTGATCTATATGATTTTAACGAAAAGGCAAAAGCCTTAAATTTGGAAATTGATGTTTCCGGTAAATATACCACTTTTAAATTGAAAGATTCATCTCAAAAAAGAGGGGTTAGGGATCGGACGCTTTCAAAAAAAGGAAAGTATAATATTGGTCAAATAGAAGAAAGATTAAAGACTAATGTAGTAGTAATTCCCCTGGAACAAATATCAGATAGATACAAAGAATTGCAAAAAACAAAAGAACAAGACTTTGAGTATAAGCTGCTTATTGAAAAATGGCAGATCAAAGAAAGAAGTCAAAAATCTATTTATGTAGAAATTGAGTTTGGAGTAGATAGAAAAGGTACTATCTCAATTCCGTCACAAAAATTAGATCAGTTAGAAGATGGTAACTTTTATGCTTACCTAAAAAGAAATGATTTTTTCTATTTCTTAAATGATCAAAATGCTACACAAAATAAATTTGTGAATGGTTCAACTGTTATTAAACAATTAGCTCAAAAAAACGGTCAATCAATACTTACTAAGAATAGAAATATCTCAATGCTCAATAGATATGTCGAAGAACTCAACTTCCTAGCGTTGAATGGTGTAACTAATTCAACTCAATTCAAAGAGTTAGAAGATCAATTTAAAAACAAACTAGAGGAAACAGACCGGGAATTAGAAAGGCTAGATGATAAATTAGCCAAAACAAATAAAGTCCTGGGTGCGTTGATAGATTATCAAACAAATCTGACACCGTCAAAAGCAAGCGAAGAAATTTTACAAAAAGCAAGAATTGATAAAAATACTGATCCTGAACTGATAAAAAAAGAAATGAAAGAAATTCATATTGAGCGTACAAATCTTAAAAATGTTAGGGATAATATTGTTAAAGATTATGACCGTCAACAGAATATCAAAAAGGATCATACCAAACAAAAAAACAAAGGATTTTCTTTATAAAACATAAGTATAAATATATTTATATTGACAATTGTATTTGTTAATGTTATAATGAAATTACCAAAAGAAATAAAAAAATCATAGATTTTCAATATAATCTATGATTGATTTATTAATTTTCTTGGTGTATAATGTAGTTAATTAAATAACGAGAAAAAAAGAAAAGCTCTAGCCTTGGTAACTGTCGCCAAACAGTCACTAAGGAAATCTGATGATACCGACATATCATAGATTTACTTCTAAAGCATTTGTTTCTTCTAGACTATTATAAGGGATATTCCGTAATAAGTCAAGATGGGAACACTTGAATTACAGAAATAAATTGAAAGAAAAAAGGTATTTATCAGATGATAAATACCTTTTTTGTTGTTTATTTAATGATGTGATCTAAAAAACATATTCTAATATGGCTTGGTGGCGATCAAGTGGATAGATTGTTAGTTTAAATAATGAAATTTGAGATAGCGCACTCCAGGCATGAAATACTGCTGACAAAAGCGCTCGCACCCCCTTACGGGTTACAAATAGGGGAGGGCGAAAGTAGGTATAAGTGACAGCACAAGACCTCCAAAATGAGCTATGCTGAGTAGCTCCCAGCTAAGTCTTATTATTCTATAAGATATGCTGAAACGTGCCGAGATGGGTCAAATACACGATGAGGACACGAACATAGCCCCGAAAGGGGCAGCTTGTAGGGCGTGGAATGAACGCAAGCAAAAAGTTCGTTCAAGGGTTGAGATACCTTTGAAGTTTGTAACCCCTGATATAGCGACCGACGATAGCCGACGGTTTGGAAATATATTTAGGCAGACTGATTCAAGATAGCAAAAATTTGCTGTCTTTTCCCCTGTTTAGGGGATCAGTCTGCCTAAAAGCTCCCTCTGAATACCTCAAGTTTGGCAAATTCTAGAATAAGTTGCAATAGTTTAATTAGATTTTTTCCTGTTTTTTTCGTCTAAAACGCAACAAAAATCAATTTTTACTGAATCATTGTACATACTCTTAAGTGCTTGTAAGACTTTGTCTTTAGTATATCTTCCGATAATTTCATGTTTAGCATTTACTTCTTTTCCTGATTCGTTTGTATAAGTAAATTCGACATAGGTATAATTCGTTGGGTATTTCATATTGTTACCTCTTTCTAATTTTTTCTATATTCTTAGTATGCCATAAAAAGTAAAAAAAACAGGAGTTTTTGAGATTTTTTATAAAAGGACAAATGACTACACTCTATTGTCCTGTTCTTTTTTCTATATTTCTGTGGTAAAATAAGAGTGACAATAGAGTTGAGCAAAAAAGGATTTATAGAATATGGCTAAAATAGGATATGCTAGAGTTAGTAGCAAGCAACAAAACTTAGATAGACAGATAAAGGCATTGGAAGAAAAAGGGTGTAAGAAGATATTTAAAGATATCTCGTCTGGGAAAAACATAGAAAGAAAAGGGCTATACGATTTAAAAGATTATGTTAGGGAGAATGATACAATTGTTATTACTGAGTTAGATAGATTAAGTAGAAACAATGAAGATCTTTCTAATTTGATGATGGAATTACAAAATAAAGGCTGCGTCTTTGAAATTTTGAATCTTCCTAGTTTTAATGATGTGACTGATAAGAATTTGAATAGATTGCTGACAAATCTGATATTAGAGATTTATAAGTATCAAGCTGAGTCAGAAAGAAAGAGAATTAAAGAAAGACAAAGGCAAGGAATTGAGTTAGCTAAAAAGAGAGGGAGATATAAAGGTAGGAAGCCTTTATATAGTCAAGATGATCCTAAATTAGTTCATGCCTTTAGTTTATTGGATCAGGGATATACATATTCCGAAATAGAGGACATAACTGGGATTAATAGAAGAACATTTCAAAGATATAGGAAAAAGTTCAATAGATAGATATAATTATAAATATAATTATAAAAATAACTATAAATGTATTGACAAATGTATTTTATAGTGTTATACTTAATAAAAAAGAAGCAAAGAGGAAAGGGAAATATATGAAATACACTGTTAGTTATGATAGTGAAGAACTGATAAATGAAGTTACGCAAGATGTTTTAGAATTTGGCAGTGATTTACCTGTATTTGCTATTTATTCTTGGTTTGAGGAATATCAAGTGGAATTTGTAACAGATTATTTATTTGCTGATGAACCAGAAAGAATTGTTGATGGTTATTGGAGCGAAGAAGATGAAGAAGATTATCAAAAAGAACTAAAAGAGTATGAAGATAGTCTAAAGACTTTAGAAATGACCAAACATAAGAAAATGCCTATCGGGGAATTGCTCGATATTCTAGTTAAACAAAATGAAATTTTTTAAAATGGAGAATATAACAATGACAAAACAAATTGAAATTGACTTGAATGAAGAATGGAATGAAGAAGATAAGAAAGCATATCTTGAATATCTCAAAAAAAACAATAAGAAATCTGTGACAGACAACAATGAAATTGAAATTGACTTAGATGAAGAATGGAATGAAGAAGATAAGAAAGCATATCTTAAGTATCTAAAAGAAACTGAATTAAAAATTTCAACAGACAAAGATTGATAAGAAAGAGAAAAAAGTATGAAAATTTGTAGTTTTGTAGCAATTAAAGGAGGGGTTGGGAAAACAACTCTGGCATATAACTATGGAGAATGGTTGGCAGCTCAAGGATATAAGGTGCTGATGCTTGATTTTGATTTGCAATGCAATTTAACACAAACATATAAGATCTATAACACTACAAATACAGTTAAAAATATTTTTGTAGGTGGGGAAGTTGATATTATTGATATTAAAGAAAATATCAGTATTATCCCTGGGTATATGCAATTAGATCAGGTTGAATCTCAATTGGAATCAAACCCGAATAAAAACATGCTCCTTTATATGTGGTTGTCAGATAATTATGAAGCAAAAGAATTAGATCAGTATGATTATGTAATTATTGACTGTCGCCCAGATTTTTCAATTGCAACTAAAAATGCTACTGTAGTAAGTCATGTTTTATTTAGTCCAATTATTCCATCTCAATATGGCTATAATGCGAAATTTGATTTAAGCACTCGTCTTGAACAGTTTAAAAAAGAATGTATTGATTATGCTACTAGAGAATCTTATGTTACAGCTAAGTTGGTATTCTTGGCGAATATGATTAAGCATAATACAAAATCATCTAAAGAGCTTTTAGAGGTCATTCAAGGAGATCCTGAGGTTGTTTCATTATTCTCTGAGAAAGAGTTATTTAACAAGACGACTTTAGAAATGTTACCTATTAGCGAAATGGAAAAAGACAGCCAATACAACAGTCATTTAAAATTCTTTAAAGAAACTAATCTTGCATTTAACAATATGAAAAAATGTTTAGATGAAGATGCTAAATAGATTTATATTTATATTTACAAATAAAATTATAAATGATAAGATAGGTATAGAGAGAGGAGAATAAATATATGGCATTTGAAAGCAAAAATACTAAGATCGCTCAGGCGGTAAAAGAAACTATTGAAGAAAAAAAAGAAACAGCAGTTGCTGAATCAGATTTTTTAAGTAATATTAGTGCTATTGAGAAAGAGAAAAAGAAACAATTTCAATTTACGCTTAAGCCTAGTAATCGATCTAAATTAACAGAAATTGCTCGACAAAAAGGATTTACTTCCGATTCTGCATTTTTAGATACAATGATTGAGCAATTGTAATACTTTTGTAATGATCTTTTACTTGCGCTATACACTAAATAAATGTATAATAACTTTAATTTTAAACTATTAAATTAGAATAAATATAAAGAAGCTGTTAAAACAAAAATTAAAGGCAGACACGGGAATGTCTGCCAAACCGAATATCAAAAAGCCACTTTGATTATTCAGCATTTGTATTTTAACTTTAATAAGTTTTTATGTCAAGGCTGTTTTATCAATAAATCAGCCTTTTTTGCTAAAATTTTATAATTAAAGCACAAAAAAGTAAATATATTTATAAATATATTTACAAATATATTGACAAATGTATTTAGTAGTGGTACAATATAATTATGAAGGAAGGAATTATTGCCTTATCAATCAACAGAAGAATTCTATTGATTGATAAGGTGGTAAACCTTAAATAATTAGACCTTTGAAAACTGAATACAAACCTAAATTCCGATCAGTTAGCCTACGGATAAGGAGAAAGGGAATTTAGCGTATATCTATCCATTGATAGACCGGGCTAGTACATTAAAGCACACTCGAAAGAGCGTATAAAGTTTTTTTAAAAAACAGCTAGAGGAGTTCGCTGTTACCAAGCTATAAACAGCACGAGAAAAAAGAAAAAAGAAAAGAGAGGAAAGATATGAAAAAATATCTAGTTTTACTAAGTGTCTCAACATTAGCAAGTTTTCAATCTGCTCAGGCACAAGAAAACACACCTATTGAAACACCAACAACAGTAGAAACAGCACCTGCTGTAGTGTTAAAACCAACAACACCAACACCAACGGTATTGACACCAACAACAGTAGAAACAGCTCCTGCTGAAACACCAAAAATCACAAATGCAACACCAACAGCAGATCCAGTAGCCCCTACTGAAACACCAAAACCTGC
>OGKK01000166.1_pt1 | contig 25865 bp, 23 predicted proteins | sample 1572401 | NCBI WGS metagenome assembly OGKK01 (sample SAMEA2582155, study PRJEB24529) | metagenome | biome: Human gut stool | place: China | collected 2011 | reverse complement strand
GAAAAACTCATAAATAGTTCATTTTTAGCTATTCGGCTGATTTTAGCGTAATTTTAACAGAAAATTAGTACGGCTGTTTATTTCAGAAAATAGTTCTTCTATTTCTGCTTTTGTATTCAATGACTTATATGCGTATTTCATAGAGTTTAATTTACTTTGTCTTCATTATATCTCTGTAAACCTTGTTGAACACTCTGTCATTGATGGCGTTCTGGAAATTTCTGTTGTCAAGGTACTGGCGGCAAAACTCCGTGCTCTCGCTCATCATCTGTATCACGATGTTCATCATAGAAGCAAACCCTTGTTTCTGTGCTGTTTCGTGGTTGCTGTTCTTGACGGCGTTCACAAAGTTTTCGTCGGCTTGCAAACGTCCGGGCAAACTGTCTATCTGTTCTTTCACTGTTTCTATATTCTGCCAGTTTATCTCGTTGAACTGGTCGAGGATATCGCTTAGCCTTGCCATTTCAGGCGTTTGCTTACCGCCTTTACCTGCTCCCACTGGTATCGGGTCTATCTCTGTGTCCTTATTCTCCAACTCGGCATTGTGCTCTGCTACTTTCACTGTCTGTATCTGGTCGAGGTCGATGCACTCTTCCAGTCCTTCGGTGAAGTCCTCGTCTTTGAGCTTTGGTAGCTTGCGCACAAGGAGCATGAAATAGGTGTTGAGCATTTCCCATTCCACATTTTTGTACGGTGTTACGGCTGCTATGAAAGGATAGTTGCGCACAAATGCTTTCATGCTGCTCTTGCACTTTATCTGTGTTCCTTCTTCAAGAGTTTTGAATCTATCCACGGCTTTGTTCACTACCGGGTCAAGAAGGCTACGCTCTTCACCTGCCCAGTATTTCTCATTGAGTTCTTTTACCTCCGCTTCGGTATAGATATTGCATGGCTCTATGATGTCGAGGAGGTCGTTGAGCTTGTTTGGGTCAACTTCATCGGAGAGTATTGTGGTCTTGTAGAATCGCTGAAACGATTGTTTTATGGTGTCTATGTCGTTGCAGAAATCAAGCACAAAGGTGTCTCGTTTCAATGGGTGGCAGCGGTTTAGGCGCGACAGGGTCTGCACGGCTGCCACGTCCGAGAGTTGCTTGTCCACATACATACTATGCAGAAGCGGCTGGTCATAGCCGGTCTGAAACTTATTTGCCACTACCAATATGCGGTATGGGTCTTCTTCCATCTTATCCTCTATATCCTTTGATGGGAAACCGTTTACGTCGGCTTCTGTCACTGTCTTTCCGTTGTATTCCTTGCTGCCGGAGAACGCCACGATGGCACGATATGGGCTCTTCCTTTCTTCAAACAATCGGTTGATGTCATAGTAGAAATCTATGGCGCGGATGATGCTGCTTGTCACCACCATGGCGCGAGCCTCGCCGCCTATCTTGCCACGTTCTATCACGGATGTCAGAAAATGGTTGACTATTATTTCTGCTTTCTGCCGTATTGTTTCTGGTCTACCCTCAACGTATGCTCGTATCTTTTTCTGGGCCTTCTTCTCGTCAAACTCTGGGTCGGAGGCGATGGTCTTTACCACTTTGTAGAAACTGGTGTATGTGGTGTAGTTCTGCAACACGTCCATGATAAACCCTTCCTCAATGGCTTGTTTCATGGTGTATTCGTGGAACGGATAACGCTTGACTTTTCCATCGGGCTGTTCCTGGGGAATACCGAACATATTCAGCGTTTTTTCCTTTGGTGTGGCGGTAAAGGCGTAGTAGTTGGCGTTCTTTACCATCTTGCGTCCCTCGATGATTTTATTCAACTTGTCTTCAAGGTCTTCTTCGTTGGTCACCGTGCCAGAGAGCACAAGGTTCTCCTTTGCCGACATCGACCCATTCTGACTGCTGTGTGCCTCGTCGATGATGATGCCGAAACGCTTGCCTCGCAGTTCTGTGCCAATGGTTTCAAGAATATAGGAAAACTTGTGTATAGTGGTGATGATTATCTTCTTGCCGTCTTTTAGCGCATCTTGCAGTGTCTTGGAGGAATCTGCCCATCCCACGATGTTCTGCAACTTCTTGAAGGCATTGATGTTGTCACGTATCTGGGTATCGAGGTTCACACGGTCGGTCACTACTATCACGCTGTCAAGCAGTGCGCGTGTGCCGTCAAGCAGTCCTACGAGTTGGTAGGCGAGCCATGTGATTGAGTTTGACTTACCGCTGCCTGCCGAGTGTTGCACAAGAAAACGCTGTCCCACACCGCCCTCTTTCGTAGCTTGAAGGAGCTTGCGCACGCAGTCGAGTTGGTGGTAGCGTGGCCAGATATTGATCTCCACTATCTTCGTTTCTTTCTTGCCTGTCTTCTTGTTCTTTACTGTCTTCTCCTTGTGTATTATTTGGGCATAGTTCTCCAGTATGTCGGAGAGCGACTGCTTGCCGAGCACTTCTTCCCACATGTAAGCGGTGCGCATACCGTCGGGGCGGTTTGGGTTACCGGCTCCGCCGTTTACGCCTTTGTTGAACGGTAAAAACCATGACTGCTTGCCTTTCAGTTCTGTACACATCATCACGCTGTCGTCGTCAACAGCGAAGTGTACGGCGCAGCGGCGCTTCTGCAATATCAGTGCCGTTGGATCAGCTTTGGGGTCGCGGTCGTCACGATATTGCTTTATGGCGTTGTCTATGGTCTGTCCTGTGTAGTGGTTCTTCAGTTCCATGGTCATGATGGGCAGACCGTTCAGCGTGATGTACACGTCGATGCTGTCAGTGCATTGGGTGCTGTAATATAGCTGGCGTGTCACGCAGAAGATATTCTCATTGTACATCTTCTGCGCCGTTGGGTTCAGCTCGGAGGGCAGGGGGTAGTATAAATCGAATGTCTCGATATATTTGAAACCCTTGCGCAGCATATAGGTTACGCCGTATTTGCTTAGGTCACGGCTTAGCTTGCTGAAAAACTTGCGTTCACTTACGCCATTGGCGAAGCACTGGGTATTTTGTACCTTGTCTTTCTGTGTGGCGAGAATAAAGCGTTTCAGCCGCCCGGTGTCGATGCCGTATTCTTTGTTATAGTCATCTGATGCTCCTTGTTCATAGCCTTGCTTGTCGCATAGATATGTGGTGAGGATGCGCTCAAGTTCTTTCTCGGATGTGTCTGTTGGCATAGGTCTTTGTTTTATAGTTCTGCTTTCAGTTCATTGTACAGATCTACCGGACCGAGATGCCAGTACTTGGTGCTCTCGGTCGAGAGTTTTTTGTATAGCTTCGAGCGGTATATGCGACTTAGGCAGTCTTGAAGGGAAAACCCATAATCATCGTGCAGGTATTCCACGAGCCAGCTTACTTTTCCCGGAAGTAGCAGGTGAAGGTTGTTTTGATTTATCTGGAACATATCACAATTCTATTTTTCTTGATTCTACGAAATGCAGGGCTGTTAGTGCCTTCTCCGTGTGGAAAAGGTACTGGTCTACGAGTTTGTAGGTTTTGAGTTCGCGGATTAGCGTGTCTACGCTGATGGCTCCTGACTCATACAGCCCGAACTGGAAATACACTCTGTCGTTGGCTACTGGACCATACACAATGTCGTAGTCGTGGGTAAACTCTTTCTGGGTTCTGTTTGCCATGACGAATTTTGCCCATTCCTCGGTTGGTTCGGAGAATATGAGGCTCTTGAACTCTTCTAACTTCCCTGCTTCAAACTCGTATATGTTGACATAGCCGTGTGTGGCTTTGTTTTCGAGCATACGTCGCCTCACCCATTCCTCGGCTTGCTTTTCTGATGTCGTGGTGTAGAATCCTTCGCCATAGTCAAGCTTGCGGTTAGGCTGGAGTATCTTGGGATGCTCTACTGTTTCCAAACTTCCGTGATATATCTTCATACTTCTTCCTTTTTTCTGATTTCAATAAACTCGTCAATCTCTGCTATCAGCCACTGCCGCCCTTGTGTGTGGAGCGGCTCAAAGCATTTGCTTAGATAGTCTGTCACGCCATACTTGGCGAACAACTCCATCACTTCTTCGCCTGTCAACCCCTTGGCTGCTCTGTATTCTTCTATGCAGAACGCCACAAAGAAGGCGATGTCTTTCTCTTTCTTGCTCATTGTTGTGCCCTCCTTATTGATTTGTTATACATAATTGGCCTGTAACGGCATCGCTTATCAGCCGCTGCTTAAACTCCTTCAAATAGTCTATCTCTCGCTGGAGGTCGGTCATGTACTGGTCTATCTTCTGGAGCTTCTCGTCTATGTAGGCGACGATGGCTTGCTGTTCGGAGAGAGGGGGAACGACACATTTTAGTTTTCTCAATTCCGTCCAATTCAAACTTTGCCTTAAACCATTCCCCATACTATAAAACACTTTCTTTACATCGATTGTGTGTAGAAGATAATATAAGTATAATGGAATTATGTCATTAAAAGTTTCCAATGCGAGATAGGCGGATGTGATTATTCCTTCTTGTGTGGAGAGTCCAACCCTTAAACTTTTATGGTCATTTTGTAAATCCGTTAATCGAAGTACAATATTGCCATCTTCAACAATTTGATAACTGTCGAAAGATGCAGGAAGTAACCCTTCTGTTGTATTTATATCTTTATTTACTATTTTACCATAGCTGAGTGAAAGCAGATTTTGGTGATGTACATTCTTATTGGAGATAAAATGATCCCTTGACATCTGTGATAAGGTCCTAACCTCCCAATGCTCCGGAATCTCCCCAATCCAAGGAATACCCGAATCTTTCATTTTAACATTCGGGTTCAGTCCTTTGGTAACTATATTTGCAATCTCCGATTGCTTTAAGCTGTCAAACAGCTCTCTCTCTCTCTCTTGCGGAAACATATTGCTCAATTTTAAGGGTTTTATCTTTCAAATAATCAACTATCGCTTGCTGCTCTTCGTATGGAGGAAATATACTTTTAACGGCATAGAAATCTTGGTTGGAAAGATTTTGTAATCCCACTGTCATACCTTTAGAACTTGCAGCATACTTATATTTGTACTTTTCTGTATGGAAAAGATACTCATAATATTTTGGAAGCAATTTTATACGTGGTGCAAAAACTCCATAGTGGAATGATACCATGCCTTTGAGCGATGACGCAAACAATACTCCCAAATGAGCTTTGAATCTGTTCAGCACCAAATCGTTTTCAATAACCCTTTTCCAATTTTCATAGCTCGATGTCCTTAAAGTTTTGATGTCTAATTCATCCGCGAAAACAACACCACTTTTTTGAGAAAGCGATAAGGGCATGTCTTGGATTTCTGGCTTTCTGATTTCCTCATGAAAAAGCATACCATTAATAACCATTTTCCAATGGCTCGGTATCTCCCCAATCCATTTCACGCCGCTGTCTTTATAAGCATTGTATTTTTTCATATTGATGTGAATGTTTTAGGGTTATACATTCAGAATATCACCGAGCACTCCTTTCAGATTGCTCTCAATGTTGCTGATGTCGGCAGTGATGTCGGCAATGGAGCGCAGTTCTACTGGCTTATAGAAATATTTGGTGAATGACAACTCATAGCCCACCACTACGCTGTCGGCGTTGTAGTAGGCATCGGGAGCGTATGGCTTCACCTCATTCTCCATAAATGCGTCTATGCCGCCGGGGTAAAGCAATGGCACTTGCTCTACGTCGCGTAGCATGGGATCGCACTCCACTGGGCTGTTGAGCTTTGTTGGCTTGGTGTGGCACACATCGGCACGCTCGTCTCTGCGCCCGAGATACTGACGCACGAGTTTTATCTTTGCGGCTGGCACTTTTATCTTCATCTGGTCGAGCATGATGAACATGGCGTAGTCGCCCACGGTATGTCCGCCGAGGTTCTCTTTCCATGCGTCGAGCACTCGCTGGAGCAGTGCCACATCCTCCGCCTTTTTCAGTTCGGGCAGCGTGATGTTTTCTGGGTTCTCGTACACTATGCGCAATGGGCGTTCCACCGTAACGCTCCAATAGCCGAACTCTTGGTTGGGGAATATCTTGCTCTGTTCCGTCTCACGAAAGTCGGTGAGCATCTTCAGTATTGTGCGACGGTCATCCTCGTTGGTCTCGCAGTTCTTCTCGCCGAGATTTTTGCGCAGCGGTGTCTTGATGCCTGTGGCATCTATGAGCTGCACCTTGCCACGGCGACGATCCTCCTTACGGTTGGTCACCACCCAGATGTATGTGCCGATGCCCGTGTTGTAGAAGTCCTTTTCGGGCATGGCGATGATGGCTTCCAAGAGGTCATTCTCGATGATGTATTGGCGCAAGTTACTTGCACCGCTCCCTGCATTGCCAGTGAAGAGCGAAGAGCCGTTATGTACCTCTACGATTCGTGTGCCAAGCTCGGTGTCGTCCACCATTCTGCTGATGTTGTTGGCAAGGAACAACATTTGGCAGTCGCTGATGTCGGGCAGGAAACTTATCTCCTTTCTCTCGTCGCCACTGCCTACGCTGATGGTGAAGCGCGAGTCGGTGTATTTGGCTTTCTCCTTTTCTGTAAGTCCACGTTTCTTCAAGTCTTCTTTCCATGGTGTGCCGAATGGCGGGTTGGAGATGCAGAAGTCGAAGGTCTCTCCTGCGTGTCCGTCACGCGAGATGGTGGAGTCGAAAGCGATGTATTCTCGCTCGCTTCCTGCATATTGATATTGGAAAGATTTTACATGCCCCGAAATCATAAGGTCGGCTTTACAGGTTGCGTAGGTATCGGCAAGCAGTTCTTGTCCGTAGATGTTGATATTCACGTTCTTGCCTTTCTCCTTGGCTATCTGGCTGATGCGTTCCTGGGCTATGGTGAGTATGCCGCCTGTGCCGCAAGCTCCGTCATATATGCTATATGTTGTGTCGGTGATTTTGTCTGCCACTGGCAACACGGCAATGTCGGCAAGGAGGTTTACATAGTCGCGTGGCGTGAAGTGTTCTCCGGCTTCGGTCACGTTGTTCTCCTCGTTGAATTTGCGCAGCAACTCCTCGAACATCGTGCCTACGGTGTGGTTGTCGAGGGCTGGATGCACCACATTGCCCTCACCGTCCAATACTGGCTTGCTGCTGAGGTTTATCTTGTCTGACGTGAATTTCTCGATTACACTGCCAAGGCGTTCCGCCTCCGTAAGGTTGTCCACAATCTGGCGTATGTGCATCTTGTCGATGATGTCGAGCACGTCCTTGCTGTAGCCATTCAGATAATCTATGAAATTCATCTTCAGGCGCAATGGGTCTATCTCACTCTTCAAGGTTTTCATTGTAAACTTTGAAGTGTTGTAGAACGGATAGCCAGTTACGGCTGTCAACAGTGGTGCTTGGTTCTCGAAATGGGCTGCGTCGAGCTGCTCCTTACGTTCAAGCACGGAATCCTTTGTGGGCTCAAGGAGTACATCGATGCGGCGCAGCACGAGCATCGGCAATATGATGCGCTTGTAGTCGCCTTTATTGAAGGCATTTACAAGCACGTCGTTGGCAATGTTCCAGATAAACGAGAACAGTGCGTTGTATTGTGATTGTTCCATAGGGCTTTGTATCTTTTATTTTATTGCTTACGTTTATGTTATTGTTTTCGTTCTTCTTTGTCGGTGATAAGGTCTTTCATATCTACCGACAATAGTTGGGCAATTTCAAGCAGCGTTGTGAGGTTGGGCTGACTGCGGTTGCAGACGTATGAGTTTACCGTACTGAAACTTTTTCCGAGCTTTTCTGCAAGCCATGTTTGACTGATGCCTTTCTCCTTTAATATAATACGTATGCGATTTAATTTCATATTTTTATCTAATTTATGCTACAAAAATAATTAAAATATCTGATAGTTACGTTTGTTTCAACAGAAAATATTGGTATTGAGAATATTTTATTGCAAATTTCATAATGTTAACTCTAATCATACGCTACACAAAGGCTTTTAGGCAAGGGCATAATCTTACACTAAAAATAATGGTTTATGTATTATACGTCTTGTCTTTTTCCCCTTCATCCTTCGCTCATATCTTTGCCCTAAAAAAGCAAGATATGAGCGATTTTTTAATACTATCCGCTATACATTCATCATTTAATCATACTCATCTAAGTTCACTCTCTTTTCCAACAACAAACATTTTATCCATTACAGAAGTTTTTCAGAAACGTTTATACTTTTATTGATTATTATGACTACCTTTGCTTTTACATTTTAAACCTAATTTATTATGGAAAAAAATATGAGCGAAAATAATAAACCAATAAAGCGTACCTTCTTCGGATGTACGCTGACAAAAACCAGCAGTAAAGAGCTGGTAAAATATCTTACAAATAAAAAATACGATTTTGAGGAACTGTGTAGCGGTGATATTGTAATAAGAAACATTGAATTTGAAGCTCTTTTTGCGAGTAAATTAAATTGTTTGTTTTCACCGATGTTATTTGTGATATTACTGTTTTAGTAGGTCAATTTGAAGATGAGTATCTTTTCAAAACTACATATGACAAGCTATACCAAAACCTTGGAGGAAAGAACTCTAAAGAAATTGAAGCTGCTAACAAAGTGAAATTCACCATACCAATGATTTTTCCATCTGCTAAAGAGACTTTCTTCTCTGAATAGTATATTTGATAATAATTTCAACTAAAAAACATATATAATTATATGGGTATAATTACTAAATCGCTTTTAAAATTTGCAAGGTCTCCCAAACGTGTCTATTCATTAATAAGAAAAATAGCACCGCAAGTAATTGATTTTACTCTTGTTGATGATGAGAACATTGCTAAGGATGCTATTGAAAAAGAATTGCTACTTTCCGCCTTTGTGTTGGCTTATGATCCTAACAAAGATATGAGAAGCAATTTCATTCTTGATTACATCAAGGAAATAGAAGAAAATTTCCTGTCCTATAATTCTTCTGAAGATATTTTGGACTATTGTGTAAGCAGCGGTTGTGGAGTTTGTTTTGACTCAAAAAATGTTGACAATGAAGCAAAAGAAACCTTACACGACTATATTATTACACGACTGGTCCTTTATAGAAGAATTATTACCGAATTGCACAACGGAAACAATAAACGCTTTGATTGTCTTTACTATGCAATATATCACTGTTCGTTTAGCGTGTACTGGTTTTCTAAGGATGAAGACATTGATTTTCTAAAAAACGATATTATATATTCTAATCACAATAAGGGTGATGTATATATAAGGTATGAAGGTTTATTACAAATATTAGACAAAACATACTACAACATAATTAAAGTGCCAAAAGCTACATGGCTTACAGATTTTCCTGAAAGTGAAAGCCTTAACACAGAAGGTGTGTTGCCACACTTAAAACTGAAACCTGGAGATTTATACCTTTCATTTGGTAAAATTACCGGTGCTGGTATTTTGAGTTGCCGTGATTGTGGCTATTCAGTAGAGATCGTGGCTTTTTTACATGATTTTTCTGATGCAACTATCGGAAGACAATGCCCTCAATGTGGTTCATTCTGTACAGAGGATAATCATAGTGAAGAATATCACAGTTTTGGACCTTCTACAGATGATGTTGTTTGCCCCAAATGTGGATATATAATAAGGAATAAAGAAGAAAGTATATTTAAGGGAAATTCTAACCCATTATTCTGCCCAAAGTGTTATGGCATTAATTTGTTATATCATATAAGGATAGTAACATAACCATGTCTTTTCCCCACCGCCCAATCGCTCATATCTTTGCCATAAAAAAGCAAGATATGAGCGATTTTTCATTTATCCCACCTACATCCGTTGCCACCATCCCCGGCACCCATGCCTCTGCTGCCTTCACCACCAAGACTTCTGAAGTCTTTAAGGAGGAGAACGACATCGCGCCCATCTTCATCAACGAGCGCATGAAATACATGCCGTGGGGTGGCGACAACCGTATGCCATATAACATCATCAATCTCATCGAGTCCGACGAGACACTGAGCACCTGCCAGATGTTCAACGCCGAAGTCTGCTATGGCAGCGGACTTGTCTACGACACAGAGCTTGCCACCGAACGAGTCAGATCGGAAGTCGACGACTTCACATCTGACAACGACCTCGCTTCATACTTCCTCGGTGTATGCCAGGACTTCAAGCACTTCGGGTTCTGCGTCAGCGTGATCATCCTCAATGAGGATGCCAGTCGCATTGTCCGCATCGTCCGCAAACAGGCGTGCTACGTCCGCTTTGCTCCTGCCGACAAGTCCGGAGTGATACCTTACATCCTCTATGCCAACTGGCGAAACACGGTCAGTCCGGAGAACATCGAGCGTATCGAGCTGCTCAATCCACAAGCGCCGTTCACGGATCTGCAGACACGCTCCAAGAAATACAAGAAGTTCGCTGTCGTCAGTCGCATACCCACGCCAGACAACACGTATTATCCCATACCGTACTACGCAGCTCTCTTCAAGGGCAAGTGGTACGACATCAAGCAGCTCATCGGAGTGGCAAAGGAAGCGAAGCTCCGCAACTCCGCGCCCATAAAGTACCACATAGAGATTGCCAATTCTTTCTGGAACAACATCTTCAAGGTCGAGGGCATCACGGATCGCGTAAAGCAGCAGGAGCGTGTCTGTCAGGAGAAGGACAATATCATCAACTTCCTCACCGGCATGGAGAACAGCGGCAAGGTGCTCTTCTCCACGTTCTACGTTTCACCGAACGGCGAGGAGCAGCACGATGTGGTCATCAACAAGATCGAGACGGATAAGGAGGGTGGCGACTGGGCGACAGACATCATCGAGGCAGTAAATATGATGTGCTTCACGATGCGAGTCCACTCCAACCTCGTCGGCTCGGTGCCGGGCAAGTCGCAGACCAATAACTCCGGCTCAGACAAGCGCGAGCTTTACACCATCGCACAGGCTCTGCAGAAGCCTTATCACGACCTTCTCTTCGGCGTTCACCGACTGATAATACACTTCAACAAATGGCAGAACGTAACTCCCGACTGTCCTTTCATTCAGCTAACTACGCTCGATGAGAATAAGGACGCGAAGCAGGTTTCACTCAATAAACAAGGCAATAATGAAGACACTGATAAGCAGCAATGAAATATTGCAAAAATACGTTCCTAACACCCTCAAAGCGGTTGCCGGGGAACTCTCTCTCTTCGACAAAATCGCATATCATCTGCAACAGTCAGAGACGTGGCTAACCCAGACTTTCCTCTCATCAAAGGTACTGGAAAAGATAATCACAGAAGACGACTCTTCGCCTCTGCTTCACCATTGCCGTATGGCTGTCGCTGCTGATGCCATGCTTCACGCCGTGCCGCAGCTCGACCTTATCCTCACCCCCAATGGTTTCGGAATAGTCAACAATCAGAACATAGTTCCGGCATCCAAGGAGCGTGTTGACCGACTGCTTGCAGGGCTTGAAAAGCTGCGCGACGACGCTCTCACGATCATCCTCTCCATGCTCCCTGCAGCTCACCAGTGGACCGACTCGGAACAGTTCAATTACTTCGCAGCCACAATGTTCGCCGACCTTGACACAGTCCGGCACCTCGGCTACACCGAACACATCTGGCAGCACTTCATGGAGATTCACGCCCAACTCCTCGTTGTCGAGCGCCGACTCGAAGCGGAGTTTTTCAGCCGCCAACTCATGGACTCCCTTCGCCAATGCAACATCCTGAAGCAATGGGGCACCTCCGCTGACCCTGCAAGGTATCAGCGCTTGTACCAACGCATCGCAGCCATTGAGTTCTCGATACTCCGCACGAACGAGTTCCCAATCCCGAGCATCATTGACGCAGTCAACTTCATTCGCATCGCTCCGGCAAACGTGTTCACCGAGTGGAAAGACTCTGAAACATCCAAACTCTTTGAAGACCATGGATACAAAAACAAAAAACAATCCGGAGGTTTCTTCTTCTAAATAATTTTGTATCTTTGCAGAAGAATAATAAAATACAAATTATGAAAAAATTATTTCTATTGTTAATTCTAACTTTAAACTCATTGCTTTTGTCTGCACAAAAACATTTCACCATTAAAGGTATTACTATGGATGGTCCTTATCAAACATTTATGAAAGAAATGGAAGAAAAAGGATTGAAAACAATAATAAAACAAGATGAAGGTTGTGCTATGAAGGGAAAATTTGCAGGCAAAGATGCAACATTTTTTATCATAGGAACTCCTAAATCCAAAACTGTTTGGCGCGTACGGATTGATTTTGAAAAGAAAAATGAATGGTCAGATCTCCTTAATGAATTTGTAGAAATGACAAAGCACTATACAACTAAATATGGTGAACCTGAAGATAAATTCATGAAAACTGTTAAGCCATATGAAATTGGGGATGGAAAAGAAATGGAAGCGTTAAAGGATGAAAAAATCTTATTTGTTTACTTTTATAACCTAGACGAAGGAATGATTTCCGTAGAAATTTCAAAAGACCAATGTATTTCAATAAAATACGAAGATAAAATTAATACAGAATTAGAAACATCGGAAAGAGAGTCGGTAATTGCCGATGACATCTAACTTGTCTTTTCCCCCATAACAATGCTTTCATACTTTCGCAGTATGGAAGCATTTTTTCGTATATCACTCCCCAACGATTGGCAGTCCTTATCCGACAGCCAACTCCTCTTTTTCTTCCGTCTGCTCTCGCACGACTTGCAGATTGAAGAAATTCTCACCGTCTGCCTATTCAAATGGGCTGACCTCCGACTTCTGTGCCGCACCGCCAACGGCTCATACCTCGTCAAGCAGCGCCACCGACCGAAGCAGGAAGCCACGCTTACCCTTCAGCAGATACAGTCTGCCACAGCAGCCCTTGACTACCTAAGGACATTCCCGACATTCCCGACTCGCATCAACAAGATAGGCAAGGCGCGTCCGCTCGAAGCCGACTTCCAAGGCGTGCCGTTCTCGACGTTTATATCCTGCGACAACTATTACCAGGGTTTCCTGCAATCGAAGGACGAGGAGCGTTTGAAAGACCTCACGCTGCTTCTATATCCACGCATCAAGCCTCGCTGCCTGACACGCCCGATTCTCTACTGCGCCTTCTACTGGTTCGCATCGCTGAAGCAATACTTCGCCCGACTGTTTCCGCACTTCCTGCAGCCAATGTCAGCCGACGAGCAGAACCTACTTGGCTACGCACCGCCCATCGGCGAGATGCTCCGCCAAAGCATGAACGCGCAGATTCGTGCACTCACTGGAGGCGACATCACCAAAGAAGACGCAGTCTTGAACATGGACACATGGCGAGCACTCACGGAGCTTGATGCAAAGGCAAAGGAAGCCGAGGACATCAAGCGGCAAACAAAGTAGCACCCACGGCTTAAATAGGCTTAGAAAGGCTCAATAAGGCTTAATAACAATCAACAAGCCAAGCCACAAAACACAACACCATGCAACAATCAAACATCAATTGGGATGCCACAGCCTTCTTCGCATCCCTCACCGAAAAGAACAAGTTCGCCAAGGCTCACGACTTCGTCTTTGCCCGGGTCTCCGGACTCGACGGCTTCGAGGAAGTCCTGCAGCAGATGCAGTCAGCCACCGCCATTGTCGCCGTCAGCGACATCAGCCAGGGCTACATCGAGGTGAACAACAGTCCGCACACGCGAAGAGTGAAGACGGTCTTCCTCGCCATGCGACACGCCCTTCTCGACATGGAAGCACGCCAGATGTGCATGAACATCATGCGCGAGCTGTTCCGGCAGTTCATGAGCAAGCTAATCCTCGAAAAGACGAAGCAGGAGCAGCACAACATCTTCCTCGACCCTCGCATCTCCTTTCAGGAAATCGACCAATACTTCTTCTCAGGCTGTGCCTGTGCCTTCTTTCAAATTGCAGTAGACACTTATACCGATTTACGTTATGACCCAACTGAATGGCAATGACAAACAGCGTGAGGAACGCGAAAAGTTCGTGTTCGCCTTCAACCGCACCATGATCACGATTTGGTGCGAGCAGATCACGCTTCTCAACGTCATCGACACAGGACGACTCCTACGCTCACTCAAAGCCCTCCCTGTCCGAGCCGACGGACGTTTCATCGAAATCGGACTCTCGCAGTCCTTTCTCGAATACGGACTTTGGCAGAACTTTGGCACTGGAAAGGAAATCCCAAGAGGCAACTCAGGCGACATCGGGCGTGAACGCAAGCGTCAGAAGAAACCCTGGTTCTCCCGAAAGTATTACGCTTCCGTCATGAATCTCCGCGACTTCCTCGCCGACAACATCGTCCACGAATTTGTCGGCATTGTCGCCCGAGCCCTCGACGACAAGTATGTTCGCTACAATCACTAGCCGCCCAACAAAGTCCGCACCCAATAGCCCAGGAAGCCCGACTACAAAGATTGCCCCACGGCTTAGAAAGGCTTAGTTCGGCTTATCACAATTCCTCATTGAACAATTCAAAATCGGCGCAGCCGACAATTCAAAACTCAACACTCAAAACTCACACTATGCCCACAGACATCACCCGAATCACAGAGCTAATCAAAAGTTTCAAGTCCGAAACACGCGAAGAATCCGTCACCGTACAAGTCCTCGGCAATCTTCTCCAGCAAATTGCCAACGTCATCGGCACCACGGCGCAGCAGACGGAGCTGACCCCGGTCTCAAAATTCTACGCTAACCTCACCAGTCTCAACAGAATTCTGACAGGCATCAGCGCTGGCACTGACGACCCGAACCTGATGCACCTCACACTCTACGACTGCAGTCTGAAAACTGGCGAAATAACTTCCCTCCGCGATGCTCTCGTACTCCGTGCAGCCACTACTGACCGCGCCGGAGTCATGCAGTCACAACACGTTCAAGACCTCAACCAATGCAAAAACGCAGCGCAGAAAATACCTGCGATACAGAGAGTTATACGCAATCTGCAAGCCAACTATAACACGCTTTCGTCCATGAAGCAGACCGAGACTATTCACATCGAATGTCAGATCCGAAAGGACGGACTTTACATCCCGGGCGCCCAGCAACTCATCAAATCCGGACTCAAACCAATCCTCTTCCGCTACTCAATCCGCACCAGCAGACACGGCAGAAAGACCGACAAGAAGAAACGCACGCCAATGGCGAAGCGAAGAGGGTGGCACCGCTTCTTCAACTCTGAGAAAATCAGCGTAGCACCCAACGGACAGATACTCTTCCGCGACGATTCCAAGAACGCTGACCCCCTGAAGCCAACGTATCAGCCAACGCCGCAGCACCTCTTCACATACATCAAGAAAGAGATCGACCCTGCCACAAACCTCATCTCAGCCGTCAAACTCCCATACGGACAGAAAGTCTTCGACATCTTGCAGCGCACGCACTACTTCAAGTTTGCAATTGCCTTCTACAAGCCAATCTCAAAGTCAGAAGCCTTCACCTTCAGCGACCTCCGCACGAACCTCGCCATATTCAAGGTACGCGCCACCGCAAATCAGTACAATGGGGGCACACTTGACACTACAATCCAGCTATCAAGATAACGGAGGATAACAAAACAAAGTAGGATGGTGAAAACAATAAACTAAAACCAATACCTATATGAGCAGAAGCGAAAAAAACAAGACCCCATATAAAGAACAATGGCAGTCCCGAAGGGCCGCCACAGTATTAGGAATAATGGCACTACGGCCACAACATCGAGAACAATGGCACTACGGCCACAGACTCGACACAAAGATAGCAAACCACATTTCATCAACAAAAGACAAAACAATCCAACATCACAACATCTCACCATCTAAACACCAAACTCATTATGGAAAAGAACACAAAAGAATCAATCCAAATCCTATCCGCCGTAGCAATGCTCCTCGGTGGGTTCGCACTCGCTGTCGCAGGTTTCATCGTACCGCCCACCGGACAAATACACGAATCCGTGTTAGGAATCTTCGCAGAATGTCTAATCTACGCAGGCTCAATCTTCGGTGTCACTATCTACATACAGACAAAGTACACTGAACTCCGATCCTACCTCGACAACAAACTCAAAGAGGAGGAACAGAAAAAGCCAAAGAACTGACTATGCGCAGCTACTAAGCTGCGCATACTACACTTAAATGAAATGTGTAAGCGCAATAAGAATCTAGTTCTTCACTAGTATTATAGCTCTGTAGTTTACTTTCCTCTGCCTTGTGACATGCCAAAAAGCATGCCCACTATCCAAAGTATTATTAACAATTCCATCATACGCTCGTAGTTTAAAGTTAATAGCCATATGCAAAGATAGTGCAAATCGAAGACAATACAAAATATGCTTGCATATTTTATTGTTGAGATGCCGCCTATCTTATTCAAAGATAGTACAAGTTGGGCAAATTACAAAATGAAATAGTCATTTTTAGATGCCGCCCATCTGCACCCGATTTTCCACGGCATAGAGAGGCTTAAAAAGGCTTAGTTCGGCTTATAATTCAACATTGAACAATTCAAAATCGGCGTAGCCGACAATTCAAAATTCAAAATTATGCGCAGCATAAATTTTCTTATAATCCATTGCTCTGCCACGCCTGAAGGCAAGGACTTCACCACGGCTGACATCGACCGCTGGCACCGGCAGCGAGGCTTTGCCTCAATCGGATATCACTTCGTCATCTACCGCGATGGCTCTGTGCATCTTGGCAGACCGCTCACACAAGTGGGAGCGCACTGCCAAGGACACAACGCCAATTCCATAGGAATCTGCTATATCGGTGGGTTGACCACCGACGGCAAACACCCTAAGGACACTCGAACTGAGGAGCAGAAATCCGCATTGGTGGCACTTCTTCGTAAACTCAGAGTGCAGTTCCCCGATGCCAAAATACGAGGACACCGAGACTTCGCTGCCAAGGCGTGCCCATCATTCGATGCCACGGCAGAGTATGCCAACATCTAAAACAAACGATATGAAACAAATCCTTATTCTAATTCTTTGTGCATTTGTATTGTCATGCAAGAGCACAAAGACAGCATCATCATCCAATGAAAGTGAGCGAAACGCCGTTTCGCAAGCTCAATGGCGATCCGCTCAGAATCTTTCATTCAGTTCTCTACAGCGCCTTACCGCCCTTTCTTTTGATAGCTGCGTCGTCGTATTCGGGGGTGCGGACACGTCCGCAACCCCTCTGTACTCCTCCTTCAGCTATCCATCGGGCGATCCAAGCGCCTCCTTTAAGGCAAAGCCTTCCACTTCGCACGGCAACGCTACGGACTTTGTCCGTGGCGAGCCGTACTCAGCATCACACCACACACACGGCAAACCGTCTCCATCAGCTCAAGGAGCGTCTTCTCCCTACGTCCGCGGTCAACCGCAGACGCTCAAAATCTACGGACTACACCTTTCCCATAAGGAAAAGGAGAAGTCCGTAGCAGCCCAAGAACAAGAAGATACCTTCGCCCAGGCGAAGCAGTCTTCTTTTGACAAGTCCAATAGCAGTGAGAAGTCTAAGACCTCCGTTCTATTCACGGCAAAGCTCTGCATTGCCCTCCTTATCCTCGTAGTGGCGGTCGCCATCATAACCTACATCCGTCGCCACGGCTCCGGCAAACGTATCCACTTCGGTCGCAGACGCCCTCAGTCGTAGCTACAAGTTCAGTCACCGGCTCCATCATACTCTTATATGTTCAGTCGCTCACTCCTTCACCCAAACCCTATTCGGTCGCAAGCTCCCCAATACGTGGCTCCGGCTCCGGCGGTTCATTGTTCGATGGCGAGGACCAGCCATTGCATGGCTAAGTGAAATTGTGTGTGCGTTCATTCCGTTCCGTCAATTTGGTCTGCAGTTCCGAAAAGAGTATGCCACTTCCCTTATCCACGCCGCAACTCTTTTTCTCGGATGTGAGGAGGACACGTCTCCTTTGTCGACAAGTCCTCCATACATTCGAGAAAAGTGCGAGCACGCGAGTCACGGCATGGGGTAAGCAACACACACATTTCTCCACAGCTGCCCAAATTCCCTCCACTACATTCCACGCCACACAATTTCACGGCTGCGCCGGTCCTCGCCACCGAACAATGAACACGCCTGCGCCTCCGCGGATGATGCCGCATCACCCAGCCAAGCAACGCCTCTGGGCGAGCTTGGCTGACCTCCTCGTCATCATCCCCACGTCATTGCATTCCGTCCGCCGTCACCACATCAAAGATGTCATTTGGTTTTGGTACATCATAGATGTCTTGTTTATTTATTTATAAAGTCAAACAGTGCTCTGCACCCTTTGACTTTCAGAAGGTGCGGACACACGCTTCGTTACCCTCCGCATGAGTCCGTGAAGCTGCGCTCATTTGGGTTCTTGCAGTTGCACTCATATATTTATAAAGTCAAACAGTGCTCTGCACCCTTTGACTTTCAGAAGGTACGGACACACGCTCCGTTGCTCTCCGCATGAGTCCGTGAAGCTGCGCTCGGTTGTTTTCATTTCGCTCTGCTCAATCCTTCAGCCGAAAGGCAGCGGCTATCTACACTCCCGTAACCGTCCGTTCCGTATCCGCCCCCTTTCGTCTCTATTGAAGGTGCGAAAGGATGTGCGTTCCGTTCCTTTGCGTGTCCGTTCCGTGGTAGGCTTGACTCCATCCGCCAAGCCTGCACACTGCACTTCCACTTCATTACACTCCTCTCCACATCCATTCGCTTTTGGTAAGGCAGAGCCTTCCGTCCCTATAAGGCTGCGCCTTCATGCCTTGTAAAGCTCCGCTTTCTATATTCTTCAATGCGAGACAGCCGTCTTACCAATGGCAATCGAGATTGCTATAGGTAAGGCGGCACTCTCGCTTATTCAATAGGTACGGCAGAGGTGTGGGATAAAAGGTAATTCGTCCAATGTCGGCTGAAGACCGACAGACGAATTGCCTTTTGTCCCTCACCACAGCCCCATTACCGCCCGATGCTCGGGCGTGCTGTGGCGAGCTTTTTGCGCCTGTTTTCTGCCTGTAGTGTCCGCTTTCGTGCCTGTGCGGTGCGCTTTTTGCCTGTGTCGTCCGCTTTCGTGCCTTAATAATGTGGTGATGTCCGAGACCTTTGCTCTTTTTTCCGCTTGTGTGCCTTAAATGGCGTGGCGTGGCGGTTTGTGATGATGCCGAGACCTTCGCTCTTTTTTCCGCTTGCGTGCATTAAATGGCGTGGCGGTTTGTGATGATGCCGAGACCTTCGCTCTTTTTTTCGCTTGCGTGCCTTAAATGGCGAGGCGTGGCGGTTTGAGGTGATGCCGAGACCTTCGCTCTTTTTTTCGCTTGCGTGTTTTTCTGCAAATTCAGCTTTTTGCGAAACTTGGCACTTTTTACGAATAAAAGCAACTTGTTTTTAACATTTGTTTACATATTCCGCATTGATAGTGGCAAGGTGTCAGACAGGCGATGCAGGGCGGTCGGGGGCTCTTTATCAAGAGGGGTTAAGGGCACATCCCTTAACAACCTTGCAACGACTTGAAAATCAAGCGTTTGGTTTTACAAGCCGTTAAAAATGGTAGGATTTCTTCGGATTTCAGGTGCCTGAAATGCTCGTAAATCCTTTATTATCCGTCTTTTGAGAGCTATTTTAAGGTGCTTATTTTTGCACTTAAATTAACCCTCAAAAATGAAAGACGTATGTCATCAATAAATACCAATGCTACCGTAACGCTGACAGTGAACGGAAAACAGGCTGAAGATATGCTCGTAAAGCTCAAGGCGCAGGCTTCCAACCTCGAAAATGCAATAGAGAAAGCTGCAAAAGCAGGAAACAAGCAGCAGCTTACGAAGCTGAAGCGTGAGCTGAAGGAAACCAACAGACAAATATCACAGATTGAAAGTGCGGCGCAGGGTGTGGAGCACGCTCTGCAACGGCTCGACGAGGCATCACCGAAGGAACTGAACAGGGTACTTGTACAGCTGAAACGAAACCTCAATGGCTTGGAGCGTGGTTCAGAGGAGTGGAACAAGCAGTGCCAGGCTATCAAGCGTGTAAAGGCGGAGATTGCAAGCATCAACTCGCAGCTGCGAGAGAATGAAAGTTTGTGGGAACGCATGAACCGAAAACTCAACGACTGGCAGACGGCGCTGGCAGGCATCGCGGCTGCTATAACCGGCATCATCCTCGCCGGTCGGTCTGCGGTGAGTGCCTTCGCGGATATGGACCAGGAGATGGCGAATGTCCGCAAGTTTACCGGAATGAACGCTTCGGAGGTAGAGGATCTGAACGAGGAGTTCCAGAAGATAGACACCAAAACGGGGCGTGAGGAGTTGAATAAGTTGGCGCAGGAGGCGGGTCGATTGGGCAAAACATCGCAGGAGGATGTATTGGGATTTGTAAAAGCTGCCGACCAAATCAATGTGGCTTTGGACGACCTCGGTGATGGGGCTACGCTGACTCTTTCAAAATTGACAAACATCTTCGGTGACGAGCAACGACTCGGCACGGAGAAGGCTCTGCTTGCCGTGGGTTCCGTTATCAATGAGTTGTCACAGAACTGCACGGCTTCGGCTCCATATCTCGCAAACTTCACACAGCGCATGGCTGGCGTGGGTGCCCAGGCGAAGATGACTATCCCGGAAATCATGGGCTTCGCTGCGGTGCTGGATAGCCAGGGACAGGCAGTGGAGATGTCGGCTACAGCGGTGTCAAAGGTTATTATGGATATGTTCAAGGAGAACGACAAGATCATCAAGGCTACGGGGCTTAATGCGAAGGAGTTCAACGAAACGCTGAAGAAGAGTACTAACGAGGGACTTCTTATGTTGCTGGATCGTCTTCACGAACTCGGCAACATCGACGTACTGGCTCCAGTATTCAAGGATATGGGCGAGAACGGTGCTCGTGCTGCGCAGGTGATTTCGGCTCTTGCTGGCAACCTCGATATGGTGCGGTGGGAGCAGGAGGAAGCTACTAAGGCTTTTGCAGAGGGTACGTCTGTCACAAATGAGTTCAATGTGCAGAATACTACGGTGCAGGCAGGACTTGACAAGGCTCGCAAGGGCGTGACGGAGATGGCGGTGGCACTTGGTGAGCAGCTGCAGCCGATTATGAGCCATGTGCTTTCTTCCACTACGCTTTTGTTGAAGTTCATGTCCACTTCCATCACCTTCATCAAGGAGAACGCAGGTACACTCGCTACTCTTACTGCTGCTTTCATCGCTTACAAGATAGCGGTGAACGCCAGCAACATAGCGTTCAAGGCGCATTATGCGTGGCTTGTTATTTCCAAGGCTGCGACTACGGCATACAAGACTACGGTCGCCACATTGCACGCTGCACACCTGCTTCTTCAGATGGGGCTCGCCAAACTGCAGGGCAATTGGGTGCGACAGTCATGGCTGATGTCGGACCTCAAAAAGCAGGGTGCACTGCCCGCGTCCGGATATGGTGTGATAGCTGCCGGAGCCATCGCTCTCGGAGCGGTCTTGTATAAGCTATACAAGAAGATTACGGAGGTGTCGCAGGCGGAGAAGGACTTGCAGGAGATACGCAAGCGTGGGCAGGAAGGCATCATCGACGAGAAAAACAAGATTGATGCGCTTATTGCGGTGGCTCGCGATGAAACGCAGTCGCTGAAGGACAGACACACGGCGATTGACGAACTCAACAAGATCATTCCGGAATACAACGGACAGCTGGACGACACCACTGGCAAGTACAAGGAAAACAAGAAAGCGCTCGACGACTATATAAAATCGCTCATACGAAAGTACGAGATTGAGGGTGCCAAGGACAAGCTGAAGGAGATAGGGAAGGAGCGTGCAGAGCTGAAGAACGAGCAGAAGAAGCAGCAGAAGATAGTGGACGAGGATGTGAAAAAGTCCGAGAAAGACAAGTATCTTCCTTCTGCATACGGAGGCGTGGCGGTCGTTTCTGCGAACGGTCCAAGAGTCAGGCACAAATGGGCACTGGAGAAAACTAACGCAAAGCTCGCTGCACTCGATGAACGCGAAAAGGCTATAACCGACGTGTACGGCGACGACATCAAGAAGGATGCCGTGGAGGAGGTGAAGAAGCAACAGACCGATACGAAGCAGGACACGGACTTCAATCCTGGATCCAACGACAAGAAAACGAAGACCGAGGACGTGCTGAAGAAGGAGAAGGACTGGAAGACCAGGGAACAAGCTCTCAACCGTATCGCATACGCCAAAGGTGAGAAGGACTTCGAGGAGTACATGAACCGCATGACGGAGATTGATATGGAGTACAATCAGAAGGTCATGGCGAACAAAAAGGCGACCACTGAGCAGAAGATGGATGCCGAAGCATCATACTATGAGGCAAAGAAGAAACTCGCTGATGACAAGAACACGCAATCGGCGAAGCAGGAGAACGACTATTACAATGAGCTTGTTGCTACGGAGAAACAGCGGTACATTGATGGAAAGGTAGACCAAAAGACGTTTGATGATGCGCTTGAACTCATGGAGTTGGAGCATCTGCGCCGTTTGACGAAGGTCTACACGGACGGTTCTAAGGAACAGCTGCAAGCGCAGAAAAATTATCAGAATAAGCTCGTTGAAAACCAAAAGCGTAATCAGACGACCGTTGAGGACAACGAAAAGAAGCACCAGAAGGAGCTTGCCAAAATAAAAGAGGACTACTTTGGGGATAACAAGTCGGAGAAGAAAGAGAAGTATGATAAGGACTCTTCCGCTTTGGATGAAGTGTATGCCCAGGAGATAAAGGCTGCTGGCGACGATGCCAAGGAGAAGCTGCGTATCGAGGAAGCGTATCAAAAGGCAAAGGTGGCACTGGCGAAGAAGTACGGCCAGGAGTACAACGACACGAGCAAGAACTTCCTCGAAAACATGACGGAGGACATCACGGAGTGGCTGAACTCTGACCTCGGACAGGCGGTGCAAGGCTCTTTTGACACGCTGACATCGGGCATGTCTTCAATATTTTCGGGCATGACTTCGCTCATTCAGGCGGAACTGGAGATACAGACTGCTGCCATCGAGAAGCGGTATGACAAGGAGATATCGCAAGCAGAGGGCAACAACTACAAGGTGAAGAAGCTCGAGGAGCAGAAGCAGAAGGAACTGGCAAAGAAAAAGAATGAAGCGAACAAAAAGATGTTTGCAATGCAGGTGATACAAGCGGTGGCGCAGACGGCACAGAACGCCATATCGGCGTATGGCTCGGCAGCGGCCATCCCTCTTGTGGGTTATATCCTGGCACCAGTGGCTGCTGCAATGGCGGTGGCTGCAGGAGCAATTCAGATTGCTGCAATAAAAAAGCAGCAGCAAGCGAGTGAAAGCCAAGGTTATGCCAAAGGTGGCTTTACTCCGAAAGGTGCCAAGTTCCAAGAAGTAGGCGTGGTTCATGCCGGGGAATGGGTGGCTTCGCAGGAGATGCTTGCCAACCCTGTTGCGCGTCCTATTATCAACGCCCTGGACTATGCGCAGCGGACTAACACCATCGGATCCTTACGAGCCGATGATGTGAGCCGGACCATTGCGCCAGCTTCATATACAACACCGAATCAGCAGCCGATCGTCGTGCAGCAGCACTCGGACGGGCTGGCTACAGCGGCAATCGTGCAGAATACCAAGGCGATGAAGGACTATGCGGACACTATGCTACGACTGCAGCAGAAACTGGAGGAGCCGTTCGTCACGGTCAACACGGTTACCGGAGACACTGGTATCAAGAAGGCGCAGGATGAATACCAAACGCTGATGAGAAACAAGTCACCAAAGAGCAGACGAAAATCATAATTGAACAATTCATCATCGGCACAGCCGACAATTCAACATTCAAAGATAGTGCAAACCGAATGCAATAAAGCTTGCTTTAATTGCTGAGGTGCTGCCTATCTTATCTAACATTCAAAACTCAACATTCAGCTTATGCAAATAACAATCAATGGCAAACAAGCCTATCTGAAGAAGAACACGTCGTTTGACTTCATCTTCGAGAACCGACTGTTTACGGGTAGCGACAGCTACACCATGACCATCACCTTCCCATTGAAGGGATGCCCGGAGAACATAGCTATCTTTGGACACATACACCGAGCTGACTTCACCAGCTCTAAGGTGGCGTTCGATTGTGACATACGCGACGGTGCCTTCCTGAAGTCTGGCTCCATAACTATCACGGAGATTTCGGACGTAGAAGTGAAAACGCAGTTCTTGGAGGGAAGAAGTGAACAGAACTTTAACGAAACTTTCGATGACATCTATCTGAATGAGCTGCAACTGGGATACCCGGCAAAGCGAACCGGAATCACTTCCAGCTCACTTATCTACGGATTCGGATATGTGCCGCTGCCGTGGGTGAACAACCACTCTGGAAACATACACAACCCCTGCATTGTAGGATCACACGCCGTCACCGGATTCGAGTTTCCGAAGGAAGAGCACACTTTCCAGCCATACCTATTATATATATTGAAGAAGATATGCAAGGAAATCGGGTACACGCATGACTTCTCGGAAATAGAAAAATCACAATACAAATACCTGCTCATCTGCAATACACTTCCGGCTTCATGGGAGATGTGGAATTTTGCTAAAGCGCTGCCACACTGGACGCTCACGGAGTTCTTCGAGCAACTTGAAAACTTCCTCTTCGGTGAGTTCGACATCTCACACAAAGCCAAGAATATCTCATTCCACTTCTCAAATAAGATGGCGGAAACGGCAGGAAACGTGCTCATTGATAAGGTAGTGGACAGCTTTACAGCAGAGGTGTCTAAGGAGGACGAATCGAAGTACCTGGCTTCATGCAACCTCAGATATGCAGACAACAACGCACTGCTGTGGGATTACTACACATGCGACTGGTACATACGGGCGAACAGACAAAAGGCAAGGTCGTTCCCCGACATGGTCACGCTCATTGATGCCGTGAAGACACTGAAGGAGAGCGGAGTGTACAAGACCACGCTCAACACCGGAAGCCTAACTAGCTACTACCGAGGCTATCCGCCAGCATCCACCGGACACAACCTCTACTACTGCGAAGAGAACGACACATACTTTGTGATGTACTGCTACAAGTCCGTGTACGTGAAGAAGCTCAATGGCAACAAGTATTACCGCTACTATAACCGTCTGCTGCCAATCAACCAGTTCGGACCGATGTACGCAGGTGACGACGCAGAAGACATAGAACTGAAAATCGTGCCGGCATGGATAGAGGGAACGGACGACAAATACGGCAACGTGCTCTTCCTGGACTGCGGAGAGATGGGGGAAAACGCTGTTGTGAAAGAAGATGCAAACGGATCAATATCCCAAGCCGACGACATATACGGAACAATTACATACAATCGGAAGTCGAACGGAGCAGACCCGACACTGGACTACAACGCCGGAGACCTCGCACAAGGAAGGGCGAGTCTTGAAATATCGAAAGGAAAGAAGGACAACGGACAGGAATACTTCTCATGCATATATGTCGGCTTCTGGGACGGTAGTAAAATAACGGCAGGACGACAGCCGCACCCTATAATAGATAAGGTGGAGGTCTTTGACGACTTCGCCTTCAGTACATCAACATTCACATTGCGACTCAACGAAGGTATAGCAAACTCCATGCGCAGTGTGATGCATCAGATCGACGGAAAGAAGAAATACACGTTCTCATTCCTATCCGACACGATACCAAACCCACGGGCGCTCTTCCACATAAGAGGACAGCGGTATATCTGTGAAAAAATAACTGCCACCTTCCATGAGTCAGGAAAGTCGCAGTTATTAAAGGGAGTGTTCTATCGTGTCTTATCTGATGCTGCTCTGCAGAGCGGTAGCGTGACGCTCGATTGATGTGCGGAGAATCTTAGCATAAATCTGAGTCGTCTTGATGTCCTGGTGCCCGAGCATACGGGCTACATTCTCAATCGGCACATCATGAGAGAGGGCGAGAGTCGCGAAGGAGTGGCGAGCCACGTGCACAATTTAAGCAAAAGCAACGGAAAGTGAATATGAGAGAAATGAACTGTAAGTGGTTGAGAATGAGCAATATTTCATAATTCTGCCAATTGTCTGCAAAGCAAAGCCGAGCAGGATATTGAGTTATTTCAGTTACCAAACCGTTAGC
>OGKK01000162.1_pt1 | contig 25955 bp, 18 predicted proteins | sample 1572401 | NCBI WGS metagenome assembly OGKK01 (sample SAMEA2582155, study PRJEB24529) | metagenome | biome: Human gut stool | place: China | collected 2011 | reverse complement strand
TAAATCTCTAAATTTTCTATGAATTCTTGTTTTCCAGAGATGAACTCAATACCTATGGATAGCACTAGAATCGGTATTTTCAAGTCTTCAATTGTATGCAACTGACTTAATTTAACAGCATCTTTTTCAGTAATCATAATCGCCTTGGCTTGATGAGCAAAAGCTTGCTTCCAAATTTCTACTACATCATCATCCGAAAAATCATGATGATCACCAAAACCCATTGTATGTACTACGTCGTAACCACAGCCTTCTAGCGTCTTCGTAAAGGATTTAGGATTACCGATACCACTTACGGCTATAATAGGTAAATCGGTATCAGTACCAATAGGATGTCCTTCATCACCATTAGCCCATGCATCAAGTGTATAGACTGCACGTGGTTTATGAATGGTCTCATAAACAGGCTTTTGTGGCACCATCCGAGCTAATCGTTTTCTAAGTGCTGCGACCAATCCTGGATCAACTTGATCTACTTTTGTAAGCACAATAATATCAGCTCGTGCAAGGCCCTCCATAGGCTCACGTAATAATCCTCTTGGCAATACATGTTCATAGCCAAAAGGATTCGATGCATCGATTAATACGATATCCTTATCTCGATGCAACGCACGATGTTGAAAACCATCATCCATTACAAGATAATCAGCACCTAATTCTTCAATTGCTATACGTGCCGATTCTATACGATTACGACCAATAATTACACTAGATTTTGGTAACACCTTTGCTAATAGCCAAGCTTCATCCCCACTTTCCTCTGGCTCTACTAAAATAGATCCATGCTTGGAAATAATTGTATTTTGACTATTATCTTTAGCTCTATAACCACGGCTCAATACAGTTGGATGAAAGCCTTTCTGTCCTAAAATATCACAGATAAGTCTAACCATTGGCGTTTTACCAGTTCCACCAGCTGTTATATTACCAACACTAATTACAGGTACCGATACTTTTACAACACCTTTATTTGCATCAAACTTTGCGTTACGCATAGTAACAGCTTTTTTATACCCCTTACTAAGAAGTGATAACCCAGCCCTGGCTACATCGCCTAAGATAGATTGATCTTCGCCGCTTACAATGCTCTTAAAAATATCTTCACCATTCATAGTAGGCACCTCCTTCCGTATCGATTACACCAATATTTCTTAAGGAATAATATGATGTGATTCAAATAGTTGACGTAATTCTTGCGTATTGCGACTCGTTGCACCACGATTTTCACTGATAATATCTAGGCAATTCTGCCCCATTTCTTCCGCCAATTCTGGATGTTTACAGAGATGTAAAATCATAGTAGTTAAATCTTTTTGATTTTTAACTTGCTCACATGCATGTCTAGAATGTAAGAGATTAAAAATTTCCTTAAAATTAAACATATGCGGGCCCACAATAATAGGTTTTCCATGAGCAGCTGGTTCTAGAATATTGTGCCCCCCTGTTTTAACAAGAGAACCACCTACGAAAATGATATCGCCTAAGCTGTATAAACGACCAAGTTCCCCTATTGTATCAAGCACTACCACAGGAATTTCCTTATGGACAGGCTCCGTCATATCGCTGCGACAAATAGCTTCCAAGCCATAATGTTTCGCTAAGGTCTGTACATCATGGCCTCTATAAATCTCACGAGGCGCAATAAGTAATCTTGCATTAGGATACTCTACTAAAACCTGTTTAAAAGATTCAAATACGGCTTCATCTTCACCCTTGTGTGTACTGCCTGCAACGATAATAGGATGATTATGACCAAATCCAAATTCGTCTAACAAGGCTTGTTTTTCTTCTTCGGATACTGTCGCATAGGTTTGATCATACTTCATATTACCCGTAACAGTGATTTCATCAGGGTTCGCACCAAGCTGTGCAATATATTCTGCATCAAAATTTGATTGCATACAGAATCGTTCGATAGAGCTCAACATTTCCCGCGTGAAAGCACTAATATAGCGATAGCGTTTCATACTGCGATCGGAAATACGACCATTCACCATCATAACTGGAATCTTTTCAGACTCAGCGATACGCAAGAAATTTGGCCAAATTTCTGTTTCTACTAATAAAATAGCAATCGGTTTAATGATATGCAAAATTTTACGTGTTAAGTACGGTAAATCTAAGGGGAAGAAAATTATGCCTTCAGCTTCCGGTATAATTCGATGTGCCATCGCATGACCTGTTGCCGTAACGACAGATACAACGACTACCGCTTCTGGAAACTCTCGTTTAATTTCTTTTACAAGAGGACTCGTTGCAACAATCTCCCCAACTGATGCAGCATGAATCCATATCGCACGACGCCCTTCTATTTTTTTTAATAGTGTAGCAGGCATATATCCTGCACTTTGTTTTATACGCTCATAAAAACCATCTTCAAAAGCAAGACGATATAGGATAACCGGAATTAGGCCAATCCAGTAAAATATGAGCAATACATTATATATCCAGTACATGTTTATCCTTTATTAGAGAACTGAACGGAATAAAGATGGTTATATAAACCATTTTCCAAGGCTAATAGTTCTTGGTGAGTTCCCTTCTCTACCAACTTACCTTGATTTAATACAACAATTTGATGTGCATTTTGTACAGTGCTCAAACGATGGGCAATAACAAAGGCTGTACGACCTTCCATCAAGCGGTCTAACGCTTCTTGTACAAGTTTTTCACTTTCTGTATCAAGAGCAGACGTAGCTTCATCGAGAATTAAAATCTTAGGATTCTTCAAGATAGCACGTGCAATTGCAACGCGTTGACGTTGACCACCTGATAACGAACTACCTCGTTCACCTACGATAGTATCGAGACCATCAGGCATCTTATCCACAAACTCTAATACATTCGCCGCCTTAGCTGCTTCGTAAATTTCTTCATCACTCGCATCTAAGCGACCATATAAAATATTCTCTTTAATGGATGCATTAAATAAAACTGTTTCTTGTGGTACTAACCCAATTTGATTACGTAACGATTTGAAGGTTACATCTTTAATGTCAGTGCCATCAATGGTTATAGATCCACTCGTCACATCGTAGAAACGAGGCAATAGATTGGCTAATGTTGTCTTGCCTGCTCCAGACGGTCCTACTAAGGCTACGCTTTCACCGGCCTTAACAGACAAGTTAAAATCACATAATGCCATTTTTTCGCCATCATAGGAGAAACTAACATGATTAAAATCTACATCACCTTTGATATCAGGCAATTCTATAGCGTTTTCTTTTTCCACTACATCTGCTTTTGTATCTAAAATATCAAACACACGGTCAGCTGCAGCCAACGCTTTTTGGATATTACCATAGACTTGGCTCAAACGCTTAACAGGATTTGATAAATTGATAGCATAAATCAAGAATGCTATTAAGGAACCAGCTGTAATCGTTCCTGTAACTACGGAATAACCACCATACCATAGGATAACAGCCACCGCAATCGCTGCAGAGAACTCAACCATAGGACTTAATAAGCTAGTCAATTTAGTGGCTTTAATAACGGCATTAAAGTTATTTTGATTTTCTACTTCAAAGCGTTTAACTTCAAAACCTTCGCGGGCAAAAGATTTTACGACGCGAATAGCGGAAATCACCTCTTGCAAAAGAGCTGTAATATCAGCGATACGACCTTGTACATCATGGCCAGCTAAACGCAACTTTTTACCAAACACATTTATGATAATCAGCACCATTGGTACCGTAATAAATGTAACCAGTGTTAACTTCCAATCGATAAGCAACATGGAAACTAAAGAACCAATTAAGGTAACGGACTCTGTAATGAGAGATATTAGATTATCCACTACTGCTGATTGAAGAGCAGATACGTCATTTGTAAGATTACTCATGATGACGCCAGTTTTACGGCGATCAAAATAGGATAAGGACAAGCGTTGTAAATGCTTAAAAATTGCTTCCCGTACATCGATGATAACCCGTTGACCGATATAGGACATATTGTAAGTTTGCCCATATGTGGCAAAGCCACGAATTAAAAATATCAAAATGATGGCCCCAACGATGAGATTGAGCATAAACATATTTTTATCTTGTAATACTTGGTCTACGACGTTTTTGATTAGCCATGGTACTACGAGATATGCTGCAGCTGCTACAATCATGCAAAATACAGCAAATATCATTCGTTTATAATAGGGTCTCACAAAATACAATAAACGTGAGTAACTATTCATTAGTTTTCTCCTTACCTAGGTCATAAATCAATTGAGCCACGCGATTAACAGCACCTGACTCACCTAGTTTTTCTTTGACGCTGCGCAATTCGGAGCGCATATGTTGATTAACTTGCAAATCATCTAACAGAGGTAAGACGGTATTCACTATAGCATCTACGGAAACATCGTCTTGTAATAATTCAGGAATCACTTCCTTACCAGCCACAATATTAGGCAAACCTACATGTGTAAGATTTACGACCATCTTACCGATTCCATAGGTAATTGGCGATACCTTATATAATAATACAGTTGGCAACTCCATCATCGCTGTTTCTAGTGTAGCAGTTCCCGATGCAGCTAAACATACATCACAGATTTGCATCAAATCATAGGTGTGGTCTTCCGTAATCGTTACAGGGACATTTCGTTCACTGATGAAAGCTTCTAATTCACTGCGTTCAATCGTATGAGCACGCGGTAAAAAGAACTGTACATCTTCGTGAGACTGTAACAAACGTTCCCCACTTTCAAGCATTACATCCAAGAGGGATAACACCTCTTGTTTTCGACTGCCCGGCATCAATAGAACGCGTTTTGCTTCTGGCCTAGCCCCAAAGTGGTCCATCGCCTCCTCCTTAGTCATGGATGGATGCACGATATCTACTAATGGGTGCCCCACAAATTCTACATCACAATTGAACTTGCGATATGCTTCTGCTTCAAACGGAAAAATAGAGGCCACCTTTGTAACAAATTTCTTAATCGTCTTGCCACGGCTGCTATGCCAAGCCCAAATAGTAGGCGCTATATAGTACAATACAGGGATTCCTAACTGGTGAGCTACTTCAGCTAATTTCATGTTGAATCCCGGATAATCGATACATACGAGTACGTCCGGTTTTTCTTTCAACATAACCCGTTTTAAATAGGTGCGTAATTTAAAGAACTTTGGCAATGATTTTATGATTTCTACGATGCCAATAACGCCGAGATTTTTGATATCATATACGATACGAACGCCAGCTTGTTCCATCAAGGTGCCACCCATACCGAACATTTCTATATTGGAATCTATTTGTGAAAGCGCTTTGGCCACGCTAGCGCCATGTGTATCTCCAGACGCTTCGCCAGCAGAAAACATAATTTTCATCATAGTTCCTTTCTAGCATCTACAAATGCTTGATCTACAGCACAAATAATAATATTATGGCGATTAGCCATTTCTAGTACATCTTCTTGTTGTACAAATATCGTCTTTTCAGCCTCTACAGCCAAAACATTACAACCACTATCAATCATGGACATTAATGTCTTAATACCTACAGCAGGCACATCAAAGCGAACATCTTGATTTGGTTTTTCAGTCTTAACGACTACGGCCTCACCTCTACCGAGTTCACCGCCGCGCAATATGCATTTATCAGTTCCTTCAATAGCCTCAATAGCCATTGCTGCTTTATGCTTTACTACTACAGTTTGACCAATATCAAGCTTGCCCATCTGTTTAGCCAATTCAAAGCCGAAACAAATATCCTGCCATTGTTCTTCTGTCGGTTGTCGTTTGGTCAACACCCCAACCTTAGGCATGAACGGTTTCAAATACACAGTTTGATCTAGAACAGAAAAACCTTCTCGTTCAATTTCATCAACAATAGCGAGCATAATAGTATCATCTTTACGATTTTTCAATCGTTTAAGGACACCCAAAGTTTTTAAATCAGGGAAGGATAAGCCTTTATATAAAATTTCCTTTGTTACCTTCCCGAGCATAGTAAGCTCAGTAACGCCCTCTTTTTTCAAGGTTTTAAATATTTTACCTAACTTAGCCACACTAATGTTGTAAAAAGCATCCGCTTCTTTCTCTAATATGGGATCCGTATCAGGCACAACTCCGATGACTACAACTTGATGCCCCAACATATGAGCAGCCCGCATGAACTCAACAGGTAAAACGCCAATACCTGCAATTAAACCTACCTTGGCCACGACTATACCTCCTATGTGAAGCCTTATATGGTCCACAATTTTTCGTCAAATCATTTGTTTTGAGTATAATTTTAAGACATACTCATATACACTATATTGTACTATAAATCACGCCATTTTACTATAATTTCAACGCTTTTCTAGCTATAAACGCACTGTATTTTCCTACATTCTTACTCAAAAAGGATGCGTCTAAAAAGAGTATAAAATAACCACAAAAAAACTCTACATTATATAAACATAATGTAGAGTTTCATATTAATCACGACGGGTACGCATAATGCCACGATCAGCATTGCGTAAAAAGCGTAATAAGTTTTCAATTTCAACGGAAGAATCAAGTTGCATTTCCATCTCTTCAATCGCTCTAGACAAGCTAAAGCCTGAACGATAAATGATGCGGAACGCTTGCTTTAAGCTACGGCGTACCTCTCCCGAAATACCTGCACGAGATAGGCCAACAGAGTTCAATCCGATAACACGAGCTGGTTGACCATCGGCAATAACATAAGGCGGAATATCTTGTACCACCTTAGCCATACCGCCAACCATAGCATTACGGCCAATTTTTACAAATTGATGAACACCAGCGAGGCCACCTATAACCACGCGATCTTCAACGATAGCATGACCAGCCAAGCCTGCACAGTTACTCATAATAACATTATTCCCCACAATGCAATTATGAGCTACATGCGTACACGCTTGTAATAAACAGTTATTGCCAACACGTGTTTCTTCGCCTTCTCCAGTAGCGCGGCTAATGGTAACGAATTCACGGATAACCGTTTCATCACCTACGTAACAATAACTTTTCTCGCCTTTAAATTTTAAATCTTGCGGTTCCAAACCAATGGATGCACCTGGATAGATTTCACAACGTTTACCAATGGTTGTCCAACCACCAATAACTACATTGGCACCAATCTGAGTGCCATCCCCTATTTCTACATTTTCCCCGATGACAGCACCAGGTCCAATGACAACATCTTTGCCCAGTTTAGCATTCGGATGCACTATGGCCGTGTTATGAATGTTGGATTCCGCATTTTCCATGCCTACAACTATCACTACAATCACTCCTTAAGTCTATTATACAAGGGCAAACATGTATTCACCGCTAGCACAAAGTTTATCGCCCACATAAGCGCGACCTTCAACCTTGCCCATACGGCCCTTAATTTTTACAATGTCTACTTCCATGCGTACAACATCACCAGGTTTTACCGGATGACGGAAACGTACTTTATCAATGCCTGTAAACATAGGTGTTAATCCACGATTTTCTTCAGGATATAATAAAGCAATGCCACCAACTTGGGCAATTGCTTCTGTTAATAGTACACCAGGCATAACTGGATTTCCAGGGAAATGGCCTTGGAAGAACAATTCATTGAATGTAGCATTTTTAATGCCCACAGCACGCTTCATTGGTTCCAATTCAATAATACGATCTACCAATAGCATTGGGTAACGATGTGGTAAAATTTCTAAAATGTCTTCATGGTTAAGAATCATTGCTGTGTCTCCCTTATTTCTTCTATTATACTATGAGCCAAACGAGAATTGAGTTCATGGCTCGATTTTAACGCAATTACATGTCCCTCAATAGGTCCCAATAAATATAAATCACCCATCACATCAAGGGCTTTGTGACGAACTAATTCGTCTTCAAATCGTGGAACAGATAAACAGGTTGTATCATCGTATACAAGAGCATTATCTGTACTGCCACCCTTTGCCAAGCCCATGGCTTGCAATTGTTCCAATTCTTTTACAAATCCAATGGTTCTAGCTCGGGCAATATGTTCTTCAAAATACTCAGGTGTTACATCAAAATCACATTGTTGCGTACCAAGCAACGGATGTGGATTAATCGATGTAAATGTAACGCGATATCCATCATAAGGTACGATAAGAATAAATCTATCGCCATCATAAATGGAATGACTACGTTTCACCTTATACACATGTCGTTCAGCTTGTTGTTCTTCAATTCCCGCCTGAAGGATTAAGTCAACAAATACGGCACTACTTCCATCGCCAACAGGTGGCTCAGGAGAGTCCATTTCAACAAAGCAGTTATCAATATTCATAGCACTGAATGCAGCCATTACGTGTTCAACAGTGAAAACCTTTGCTTCACCATGTTCCAAAGTAGTAGCGCGCATAGTGTTCGTCACATTATCAATGTGTGCTCGAACGGAGGGGTTTCCCTCTATATCTGAGCGCACAAACACAATTCCTGTATTTTCAGGTGCTGGCTTAAAAACCATGGTTACAGGTTCCCCGCTATGAAGGCCAATTCCCTTATATGAAATAGCCTGTTTAATTGTTTGTTGGGGCTTACTCATAAGAATGTCCTTTCATAATCTAATTCCATGTCTACTATACACCATACTGTATTATACCCTATTTGCATAGCTGTTACAAGAATATAGGACTATTTATCAACTGACTAGATGTAAAAAATCGGCATTGCAAAGCTTTATTTTAAGACATCTGCAACGCCGATTATACTTTTTATATTTTTTTAATGAAACACATCTGGTGGAGTATCAATCTTGTCACCGTAGTAACGACGAGTCCATTTCCAACGATTATGTAGCCAGAACCAATCTTCTGGATAACGACGAATATAATCCTCAATAAATTCATTGAGCTTAATCGTAGTAATTGCTACATCCCGTTTCTTATCATCTGTTTTTTCTACATATAATGGTGGATGTACTTCAAGTTCATGTTTTCCCGTATAAGGGCTATAGTGCATGGTCACAAAGATGATAGGTACATCTTGCATACGCCCTAATACAGCAGGACCATCTGCTGTTAGTGTTTCATAACCAAAGAATGGTACCAATACACCATTTTCTCCAGGATCCTGATCCATAATCAACCCTAAAAAAGCACCGCTTTTTAAAGCTTTCACCATATCGCGCACACTCGTCTTATACATCACATGTTGATGCATAAGCTCACGATATTCATTGATAAATTTATCTGCATCGCCGTTTTGTTTTAACGCAACAGAAATTAGAGGATATCCTTCAGAAGCAAGTACACCTCCAAGCAATTCCCAGTTACCGCTATGAAGGGCAGCCAGAATAGCCCCCTTGCCATCAGCTAAGACTTCATCCAAAATATCCTTATTCGTAAAGTTGACCATATCTTTATAGCCGCCATCTTTAATTTCAGGGTATCTCAATACATCGATAATCATACGACCAAATCGAGTCGTACTCGCCTTAGCAATTCGTTTTGCTTCAACAGGATCATCAGTGATTTTACAAAACAAAATCTGCCCGATTGCCAACCGCTTCCGTTTAGGAGGCACAGCAAGCCAAGCAATTTCACCAAGCAATGTACCTATTGCATACTGCCAACTATGGGGCAACATGCAAATAAAGGCACTAAACAACTTCATAAACCTATACATAAACGTATTAGCTCTCCTTAAGCTGCGCTTTTAAAGCATCGATTTCCTTCTGCAATTGTTTTACAGTTTTTACCATTTCTGGTAAGCGATGTTCATAAGCGGACAGTTTTAACCATTCCTTATGAGGACGCATTGGGTAACCAGCCATAACAGCATCTGCTGGTACATTACCAGTAATACCAGTTTTACCAGCAAATTTTGCATTGTCACCTATTGTAATATGCCCTGTACAACCGGTTTGTCCTGCAAAAATTACATTATTTCCACATTTCGTACTACCTGCAATTCCCACTTGTGCAATGAGGAAACAGTTTTCACCAATTTCAACATTATGTCCCAAGTGAACTAGGTTGTCAATTTTTGTCCCTTTTCGAACTAATGTAGATCCCATAGTTGCATTATCGATGGTTGTACAGGATCCAATTTCTACATCATCCTCTAAAATGACATTACCTACTTGAGGAATATGCGTATGTACGCCATTTTCAGTAGCAAAACCAAAGCCTTCACCACCGATTACCGCTTTGGCGCGTAATACGACACGATTTCCTAATATACAATTTTCATGAACAACGGCGCCAGTATATATATCACAATCATTACCAACACGAGTATTATGACCAATATAAACATATGGACGAATTGTAACATTATCACCAATCACTGCATTATCATTAATTACACAATATGCACCAATAGCAACATTATCGCCTAGCTTAACATTCTCACCAATGATTGCAGTAGGATGGATTTCACGTGGTATTACAACAGGTGGATGAAATAATTGTAATACTTGTGCGAAAGCAACCTTTGCATTATCTACAATGATTTGTGTCATCGGTGCATTGGGCGCTTCTTGCTCTAAAATTACAGCACCAGCTTTACATAAGCCAATGTGTTCCACATATTCACCAATAGCAAATGTAATCGATTGAGGTGCCGCTTGTTCAAAGCCACGTGTTTCTGTGATTACTAGCGATTCATTACCAACCACCTTACCACCAATAAGTTGAGCAAGCTCCAGTACGGTCTTTTCCACTATTAAGTCCCCCCCAAGTGTTAACTAAACTATTGCGCAGCTTCAGCAGGTTGCGCTTGTTGGGCTTCACCTTGTTGCGCTTGTTGAGCTTCTTGTTGGTTCGCTTCATTTTCTGCAGCTTTAATATCTTCATCAGATGCTTTGCCCATTTTATTGATTAAGTCATCAGTTACATCTACGCCGCCACCAACAACAGCACCTTTAAGCAATACTACATCTAGCTTTTTCTCTTTAGCTAATTCATTAACTTGTTGATCGATATATTGTTTCAACTCTTGATTTTTTGCAGTTGTGAAAGCATTAAAATCTTGTTTTGCATCAGTCGTAACTTGCGCTTTAGATGCTTCATCAGCAGCATCGATTTTGGCTTGAAGTTCTTTACCTTTTGCATTAATTTCTTTGTTAATCTCAATAGATTTCGCAGTTTGTGTCACAACTTTTTGGGAATCTACATAACCAATAGTATTGCTACCACAGCCACCAATAATTGGCAATGCCATAATCATTGTTGCACCTAAAATTAAAGATTTCATTTTCTTATTCATCGTATACTCCTTACTGAACTCGATATGACGCTTTCACAGCATCTGTTATATCTAGCCCTTTGATATTTCCACCATGATCAATCAAAACAAGGTCTAAATGACGTTCTTGAGCAATAATAGCAACGCGCATCCGCACATCCTCTAAAATAGCCTCATGAAGTGCATTTACCTCTGCCTCTTTATCCGATAATTTCTTTGCCCAACTATCGTTCCACTCTTGAGGAACTGGCAAATTATTCGTCGATACAATCGCTTTAGCTTGATTTTGCATCATTGTATCGCGTTTCTTTGCTAGTTCAGCTTGTACAGATTCGGCATATTGTTTAAGTTCTTGTTCCCCTGCATCACGGATAGGTTTTAATTCTGCATCTACTTTAGCCCGTATAGCATCCATATCAAAATTGGATGGTTTACGTTTAGCCAGCAAGCTTTGAAGTCGGTTTTCCAATTCAGCTTTTTGTGCCTGAGCCGCTTCTTTCTGCGCATCATCGATATAAACACGGCTATCAAAAGCATATAGTTGTAATTGTAGATTTACAATCTCCAAGTCATATCCCTTGTTAGCAACTTTGAGCTCTTTCATGTATTTTTGTACCAGTTCAGCCCGTTTAGCATCTAGCTGTGCATTAAGTTGATTTTGTTTTGTAGCGATTCGCGTTTGTAATTCAATATTTAACGCATCCGACAATGTCGGGTCTAGAGACAAGGATTTAAGTTGTTCATTCTGCAGATCAGACTTGGTATTCAACGCCTCCTGTTCTAAGGCATATTGAGCTTTAAGCTGTTCCAACTCTGCTTTTGCATTCTTATAATCTTCATAAGACGGATTAAACTCTAGTACATCATCAATTTGTACGACCCCAATAGATGGCCCTTCTGAAGATTGCCGATTAGTAATAAATCCATAGGCTCCATACATCGCAATCAGTGCAGCTGCTAAAAACAGAAATAATCCTATATACCGTTTATTTAGCTTCATACTGCTCACCCTTATCTGATTACCTTTGTATCATTATTATTTTGCATCAGATGCTAGTTTTTTTAGTACTTGATCAGTAATATCTACACCACCATAAAGAACTGCATCTTTAGGAAGAACTACAGATAAACCCTTAGCATTACCAACAGCTTTAGCTGCTTCCATTGTTTGGTCAGCCATCTGTTTATTCATTTCTTCCATTTTCTTTTCTACATTAGCTTGTGCTTCTTGCTTAATTTTAGCTTTAGTAGCATCATCTTGAGCAGCATCTACCTTTGTTTGCATATCTGCTGCTACTTGACTACGATAATCAGTAAATTCCTTAGCAGCTTTTACATATACAGGGTTTTCAGGATTATCCAAACGGCTCATATCGATTACACCTACATTACTAGCAGCACTAGTACCAGGTGTAGCCATTTGAGTATAGGCTAACGCACCAATACCGATAATAAAAATTGCGGCAATAACAATGGAGAATATTTTCACATTCTTCTTGTTATTCATCATTCTCATCATAATGAACATTCCTCATTTCTGTTAATCTACGCACTATGAGTGCCATAATAGAGATATTGGTGAAAGCCCCCTCTATAGAAGGTGCTTTCACCATAATATGTCTCAATATTAGAATTGTGTACCGAAGCTGAAGTGGAATTTCTTCTTATCCTTGCCAATACCATAGTCGAGTTTAACAGGACCGATTGGTGTAGTAATACGTACACCGGCACCAACGCCATAGTTAAAGCTCTTAGTATTTTTATACCAAGGAACATTAGGGGCATCCCAAGCATCACCAATATCAGTAAACAATACACCACTTACCTTTTTCACGATAGGGAAGCGGAATTCCAATGTCGCATTATACATATTTTTACCGCGGAATTGATCATCTTCGTAACCACGTAATGTATCTGCGCCACCTAATGTGAACAATTGGCTATATGGTGCATCACCTTGGATGAAACCACCGCGTGCACGGAAGGCCAATACATTTTTGGAACCTACTTTTTTGTATGCACGCATTTCAGCTGTGAATTTATAGAAATCAAAATCACCGCCTAAGCCATGACCAGCCCATTGTGCAGTGTAGGAAATACGACGACCACGAGTTGGTTCATAAATGTTATCGCGGGAGTCATATACCTTTTGCCATGAAATGGAATTGATGCGACCAAAGTTTTTACCTACATAATCCATGCCGGCAAAATCATATGAGCCGTTATTCCATCTATTATTAGGGCCTGCACCAGTACCCGCATCATAACGGAATCCAGAGCTATCGTCATTATCCCATTTGTATTTATCAGAGCGGGATTCAAGTGTTAAGTAGTCGCGTGTATATTCGCCTGTTTGACGACCAAAGGAGATATTAAAGCCTTTGGATTTCTTGTTGTATTCTGCTACTTCGCTACCATCGCTATCATAGTCAGTGTATTCATCTTCACGGTTGAAGAAGGAGAATCCAAGAGAAGTACCTCTGTGGTCAATCCAAGGTTTCAAGTAAGAAATTTGATAGTTTTTATATTTTTTCTTACCACCGATTTCCCAGTGAACTTTAAATTTATCACCTGTACCGCGAAGGTTATCTTCACCAAATTCAACGATACCCATCAAGCCATCGGATTTAGAATAACCTGCACCTAATGTGATTGTACCTGTTTTATGTTCCAATACGTCAATTTCGATAATTACATTGTTAGGATCTTTTTCACCTGGTAACATACGTACATTTACATCATCAAAGAAGCCCAAGTTGTATACGCGTTCTACGGAACGACGAACTAAGAACTTGTTGAATGGTTTACCAGTTTTTTGTACGAACTCACGAGTGATAACTTTGTTACGAGTTTTCTTATTACCAGCTGGTACAATATCTTCTACAATGCCTTCCACGATATGGATATGAATCATACCATTGTCATCTACAGAAATACCGTCTACATGAGCTAACATATAACCATCACGAGCATACGCTGCATTGATACCTTGTACCTTTTGGCCTACATATACGGAGTTCATGATTTGGCCTTCAGGAATTGCCATATATTTAGTTAATACATCGGATGTGTATACAGAGTTACCTTCAAATACAACACCATGTACTACAGGGTTAGTCACAACAGCAAAGTCAATTTTCACGCCTTCCGGAACAGATGTAAAGACGGGGTTCACTTCTGAGAAATAGCCACTGTTACCCAAATTTTGTACATCTTTAAATACACCATCAACGGAAACAGCATCGCCTACCTTTTCAGATAACAATGTCATTAATTGCGCCGCTTGATCTGCAGGAATACCAGAGATAGATAAGCCTGTAATTGTTTTACCTACAAATGGGTTAACAGAATCAGCAGTAACAGCAGTAACATATTGCGCCTCAACAGATGTTACAGCTTGTGCTTGACCGTTTTCTGCAACCTTATCCAAGTCTGTACCTGCTGTAGTTTTAGAAACCATTTTAACTTGTTTATCATCTGTTTTTAAAGCTCCGTTATTAACGGTAACTGTACCATCAGAACCTTGTACGACAGTACCATCAGTGGATAATGTTGTATCACCACGAGCTGCTAAAATAGCCGCATCAGTATTATCTTGCGTATTAGCGCCCTTTTCTGTGCCCGCATTATATACAGCAGCTTTAGTCGTTGTATCATCAGTCTTTGCAGTATCTGCTGTAGCAGTTGCATTCATATCTGGTGTATAGCCTGTTTGTACTTCTGCAGCAAACACACTGCCAGTACCCATAACAGCAGTCAACACAGATGCTGCTAGCATACGTTTATAGGCTTTGCTTGTTAACATAAAATCCTCCTAAAATTATCCCTCTTTAAAGAGTATTAAATCTTTATTATTATATCATATAATACTGGGAATTAGTACTACTATAATTCAATTTTATGAAATTAAAATGACTATAATGAAGGTCCTTATTCAGATTCTTCATTATAGTCATCATTGCTAGAACTCTCGTGTCCAACGTCCACCAATATAGGTACTACCTTGTGATGTATGCCAAGCATTAAACTTAACACTTCGCCGTAACGAGTATTCAATACCATATTTATTTTGTTTATTATTGATACCTTGCGTATAGGTGATCATCGTTCTCGGCAAGACATATTTGCCGATTTCGATATTATAATTTCCCGATGTTTCCCTACTAGTAGGTTCATTCGGATCTATGGAGCCTGTCGTGATATTAACACGATCTAAGCCCAATGCATTTTGCACCGCATCTTGTACGTAACCAAAGGCAAACATTTGTGCACTTGCTACAGCTAATGCATTTGCGTCTTCATTGGTAATTATACTACTATTCGATGGTTCACCACGACCAAATGTTAACATAGAAATAATTTGATTACGCGATAAACTTGGTTCGGATTTAAGCGTTAAATCCATATGATCCACAGTACCTTTCACGCCGAGATGGATATTATAAGTACCTACATTTGTTTCCGCATCTAGTTGAAGCATAGGCAAATACGTTCCAGATGTAAAAGTTGCAGTCCCCTTTGTAATATCAAAGGTATGGCTTAGATATTTAAACGTACCACTCACCACGTTAAACTGTCCACTAGAGGTAGGATTAAATACAGAGCCCCCAAAATGAACATCTCCACTAATACGCATATTATACAAGGTTCTATCGTAGAGTCGTACATTTTTACCAGCATGTACGTTAACATCAATCCCCAAATCACGCGTGCTTTCACTAGTTTCTAAGGAAAGTGGAATTTTGAACTTCATATTCTCTAGATTTAGATTCCCCATAAGTGTAGGGATTCCCTCTTTTTCAGCTATATAGAGTTCTCCCTTTAATGGACCTGAAATATACTCGTTAGCTAAATCTAACCCATCCAATTGAATGGCTGCACGGTAACTAGTCATGGTATGACCTGTCCAATTAACCTTCGCTGCTAAACCAGCGGTCCCTTTGCCCGCAGATATGCGAGATTGAAAATCTGCTTGTTGACCTGAGAAAATTAAATCCCCATCAATATCCTTAAGCTCATTCCCTACAGTCTTTATCTTCATGGTACCATTTCGAACAGATACTGTACCGTACGCTTCTGGTTGATCAATAGTTCCTGTTACATGAACAACACCTTTTAATGCCCCAGTTGCGTCTTTCACCGTAGGAGTAATCAAAGGGATAACAGCCATATCAGCCTCATTAAAGTCAATAGTCATATCCATCGCTTTAGAATCATTTGCATCGAGATATCCAGTCGTATACAACGCGGCTAGAGGAATCTTGCCATATGCACTTAGCTTATAGTCTTCTTTAACCCCTTGAATACGTTGAACGTTAATAACATGATTTTCCATGGTTGCCAATACAAAACCTTGATCAATATCGATACCGTTATAAGAACCATTGGCAAGGCTCGCGGACAATTCAACCTTAGGATTTTTTGTAGCCCCTGTCATATTGATAACACCGGTAATGGAACCAGTTGCATTAATATTATCACCAATAAGCGGTAAGAATGGTTCTATATCAACATCGCGAACTGCAATTTGTAAATCTGCATCACCATCTAAATCAACAGTACCACCAGCAGCAATAAGTCCATCATCAACAGGTAATTTTAATGTTCGAATTTTAAACTTACGATTTTCTAGACTGGCATCTATCTTTGCATCGCCTACTACCTTAGTATCAATAGTTACATCCTTAATTGAACCCACCACATTAAGGCTTGGATTGCCATAGGTACCACCTAAATCAACTGTACCACTCAAAGAACCATCTAATTTATCCACCGGTTTTCCCAGTAGGGATAATAGATTGCTTACACGACCATTTGTCACCTGTAATGTACCAAATAATCGCTTATCGCCCACAGTAGACATACCTGCACGGGCCATATAATGGCCACCTTGTTCTTCATCAAATTCAAATTTTTCTAAATTAACAACGGTTTTATCTGCATATAATGTACCAGAAATATTGGTGATACCTTCGCCATTAATGGTTAAGAAGTTAGATGTAACAGATCCATTAAAATTAGGATTGTATAAAGAGCCTCCAATATGCCCCTTAGCTTGTACATAGCCTTTTACATCATAATCAGTATTGACTAATAACCTACCAATATCTATATCTTTACCTTCTAAATCGATATTTAGAGCATCTTCTGACATAGTACCAGACCCTTGAATAACAGCACCATATCCTTGAATAGTAAACTTAGGTAGTGTAAGAGTCTTATTTTCTAATGTATAATCTGCCTTTGCATCACTAATCAATTTGCCATTATAAGAACCGTCATATAAATGAACATGGCCCTGAACATATGGATTATCTAAAGTACCACGAATCTCATTTTCAGATTCAAACCACCCAGTAAGCGGAACATCAGAAAACGGCCGAATCAAGTTCTCTATCCGGACAGCTTTGGCACGTGCCCGCATATTAAGTGCATTAGAATTTAAATCAAATGTACCCCCTACAGTAATGGCGCCATCTCCATCACCTATAGATGTATCTGTTAATTCTAATATATGATTTTTAATAGTAAAGCCTGCATTAATGGAATTAAAGTGAGCCCCACTATAGACAATCTCAGGACTTGTAACACTACCTGTCACAGATGGATTATCTAAATTTCCTGTAATAGAAGCATGGCCTGTAATATTGCCAGATATACTATTACCAACAAGACTTGAAAAATTAGATGCATCTAATGAATCCGCCGACAAGGATAGATTCAATAGATTATTATCAATCGTTCCATATCCACTAAGTTGGCCATTCCCTATCGCCCCCGTAACGGCTATATTTGTCAAGGCGCCTACATTATTAAAGCTAACGCGAGCAGAATCAATAGATATACCACGCACGGATAGACTCGTTCCCACTATATTACCTTCTATGGAGGTAATATCACTATTTTTTCCTTTTACAGAAAATTCTCCATTCACAATACCAGACGCCTGTGTAGATAAATTTTGTGTAAATGGAGCTATTTCTGCATTATGAATCGTACCACCAATGGAAAATTCACCACTATCAATACCGTATTGTCCTTTGGCTTTTACGCTACCATTACCAATGTACAATGAAGCATCGTGAATATCCACGGTACCATCGGAATAACTAAAATTAGCCTCTCCACTATCGATATGATAGCTATCATACGAGATGGCATCACTCTTTATAGAACCAGATACATAGGGATTAACACTAGTACCGCCGATATGAACACGGGCACCTACGTTACCAGTAATTTGATTTTTGGTGAAAGCCTCTAAAGCTACGGAATCAGCAACAGCATTTAAGTTTAAACCAACCTCATCCCCTAATGTTACCAACCCATTCACCTTAACGGCTTGATCGTTTACATCCCAGCCACTATGAGTGATTAAAACAGTATTATTTTGGAAGAAAATCTTACCATTACCCTGTCCAATTTGGTATGTAGTAGACCCGTTTTTATAGGTACCACCTACGCCATCAAAGGCTAAATTACCAGACATAGAATACTTGCCATCACGCCCCGTAATCTGCGCTTTTACATCATGTAATATACCAGATGTTATAGAGAGATTTTTATTGGATGGAACCATATTCATAATGCCTGATATATCAACAGACTCGGCTCGAACAAACAAATCAAAATCATCCATTTTATTCATGTCGATAGAGCCATTAACAGCGATCGAATGGTCATCTAAAAGTCCATTTAATGCCCCTTTTGTCATACCATCAACATTTAAGGCTATATTTCCATCTAGATTGGATAGCCTATGTACATTACCATCTTTAAATCGAACAGCACCTGTAGCATCATTAATGACGATATTGCCATCAAATGATTTCTTATCATTTTTTGAGGATGACTCCAATAAAGAATTTACATTCCAAGATCCATCAGCTAGTTGCCACACATGGACGTCCGGTTTTTCTAAAGTAATGGTAGAAACGATGGCTGCACCACTTGAATTCCCCATCAAAATAGATGGAGCAGATGTCCATTTCATTGATACATTCATAGTCGGAACGGCCGCTACCAAATGGTCATTTTCATCCCTTAATGATACATTTTGCAGTACTACATCCCCATTCCAAGCGATGTGCATAGAATCATACTGAATTGTACCTCTAACTGTATTATGTAGTTGTTCCTGTACCATGGGCGCCACATATCGCTCTGCAATTGGATTGATGGAAGTAGCTATTCCAGCTACACCCAATCCTAAAACTGCTGCACCAATTAGGCACCATTTTTTCCTTGTCATAGGAAACCCCACACCTAAAAAAATTACGCTTATTTATACATCAATATTACCATACTCTATGATATTTCAATAGTATATGATGTATAAATTTTATGAAATCAAAATGTAATACAGTTCATTCAACGATAAAAAAATGACGACCGCCGAAGCAATCGTCATTTTAAATAGAGTGTATATTATCTCTATGATTATTTTTTTGCAGGTGTAGCTGTCGCTAATGCTGCTAATTGTTCTACAGCACCACTATTAGCAATAATACTTGCCCCTTGACCTACAGGAGTATCCAAAGGAATGCCTGTTGCTTGTTCAAGAGCAGAAATACTTACATTGTAATTATATAAAGCATCTACATAATTATTGCGAGATTCAGTCAATTTAGTTTCTGCATCGAGTACATCAAGGTTTGTACCTACACCAGCGCGGTAACGAAGTGTTGCAATACGGAAATTTTCTTGACCTTGATGTACTGCCGTTTGCGTACTTTGAATTGTTTGTTCTGCAGAACGCAAGTTAAGGTATGCTTGTTGCACTGCAAGATTTACCTTATCAACAGCTGCTAAATTAGCTTCCTTAGCCTTTTCTAATGTATCTTGAGCAACCTTAATTTTATTTTGTGTTTGGCCCCCATCCCACAAACTCCATGTAGCGGATGCGCCAATATGCCAAGATTTACTGCTTGTACCAAAGTAGCCATCTGGATCAGCATAGCCACGACCAGCTTCGACACCTACTGTTGGTAAATAGCCAGCTTTCTCAGCTTTTAAACCCTCTTCAGCTTGTTTTACAGCCATCGCAGATTGTACAAGAGCAGAACGATGAAGCATAGCATACGCTTTTGCTTGTTCTAATGTAACAGCATATGGTTTGTATTGCAAATCATGTTCTGCTGTTGTAATAGACGTTTGTGTTGGGTATGCAATCACCAAATTCAAGTTTGCTTCCGCTAAATTCGCTGCATTTTGTGCTTTTACAAGGTTTGTTTGAGAGTCAGCCAAATTAGTATCCGCAGCCAATACATCAGAATTAGCTACAAGACCTACATTATATTGAGCCTTTACATTATCCACATGACCTTGGTAATCCTTAACAGCTTGATTTGCTACGTCTACCTTGTTACGATACATAATCAATGTGTAGTATCCATTGATAGCATCATATTTAGCTTGTTGTAAAGCTTCTTCATAAGCAGCACCACTACCTTCACGAGCAAAGCGAGACTTATCAATATTAGCATCTAACTCAGGGCTAAATACAGGGGCCTTAATAGTGAAGCTATGTTGACCAGTCTTACTAGTAACAGTTCTCCCCGTCATAGTATTGGCACCGTGATTACGAGCGCCTTGCCATGTATAGGATACATTAGGATTTTTTCCTGCTGCTGTAGCACTTACTGTGGCTTTTGCAGCTTGATAATCCCACAAGGATTGTTTTGCAGTGCGGTTATTAGCCAGTGCAAGAGAAACTGTGCTATCTTCATTTAGGTTCAATGCGACTTCATATTGTTGTGCATCTTGAGAAGCTTTTTGAGCTAATTGTTGTTGAGTCAATTGAATAGCTTCTTTTTGAAGTTTTGTGAGTTTGTCACCATTATTGACAGATGTAGAAACAACGTCACTTGCGAATGCACCTGTTGTAGCCATCGATAATATTATGGCTAAAGAAAAGGCCTTCTTATTCATACGTATACCTCCACACGATATGTGTTTTAAAAGACTTGTTTAATACCAAAGTAGGTGCCTCCATTTGAAGAGCCAAATGGGCGTGTCATTTGCACAACACCGTACGTATTATTATGTAAGCGTATATCAGAACGTAGTCGATATTTAGGATGATTCAAATCATACATAGCTGCAGAAACACCAAAAGACCCACGTGGATTATAGTCAATGCCAAATCCGAGCTTGCTTTCAAAAATACCACCGCGTACTAACCATTTATTTGCGATAAATTTACCGCCATTCAAATCAAAATCGGTATCATCACCAATATTAGAAAGTCCAAATTCACCCATGCCTTTATCTGTGTAAACGCGAGCACGACCATTGATACGGACCTCTTCTTGATTTGTATTATAAAGTAAATCCACAGAAGGTTCTACTTTAATAGATGACTTTTTTTCAGAACCATTAGCCTCCGAGGAACCATTAACGGTTTCAGATGCATATGGTTTGCCACCTAACAATTTATTGACACGAGCAGAAATTTGCTCCGTATTATGCAATGTTGCTTTAATATTTTCTTGTGCTTTTGGATCCGTTACGGTTCCTTCCATGGAACGCGCCATGTGATCAACACGATCCGTAGTTTGTTTAATATTCGTCAAGATAGCACGCATGTCATTACCAGCATTACCATCAGCATTAAATTGTTGAGCCGCTTGATTTAGCTGAGCCGTCACATCTGCCATATTTTGTGTAACCGCTACCGCATTGTCAGCCATGACAGCCGTAGATTGCAACGAATGTTTTAATGCGTCTTGTGTTTTAGGGTCGCCAATAATATTATTAATGGATTGCAACATTTGTTCTGTACCAGCCATTAATTTTTGAGCACTTTGCATGGCTTTATCCATCGCATCGACCCCTTCACCTTTAACGGAATCACCATCATGTAAATATACGGTTGATTTACCAGGTGAAATTTGAATAAATTTATCCCCTAAGAATCCATCAGATCCTAAGGAAAATGTTGAATCGCTTGGTATTTGAGTTTTATCATCGACTTTCATCTTCACCAAAACACCAGATGGTGTAATTTCAATATCAGAAACCGTACCAATTGCGACACCAGAAAATTTAACCTGATTACCATTTTTCAACCCATTAACTTGAGCAAAATCACCGGTAATCGTCATCTGAGGTTTTGCAAATACGTCTATACGCCCCACAAATATGATGCCCAGCACGAACAACACAACACCTACAATTGTGAAAGCCCCTACTTTAGCTTCCGTCGTCCACTTCATTATCTGTCTCTCCTTGTTCCGATATCGATAGCCTCCGCCTCACCATGAATAAATTGTTGCACTTTAGGATTAGGTGAGTTTTTAAAATCCTCTGTTTTAGATACTTCTATAAATTTTCCCTTATCAAGTAATGCAATTCTGTCAGCCACATAAAAAGCAGATTGCATATCATGAGTTACTACGATAGATGTACAGCCCAACCGTTCTTGCATACCTCGGATGAGCATGCTAATCGTTCCCGATGTAATGGGGTCTAGACCAGACGAAGGTTCATCGTATAAGATGAGCGTCGGATCAAGAGCGATAGCCCGAGCAAGACTAACCCTTTTCTTCATCCCCCCAGATAACTCATTAGGCATGTAAGACTCATATCCGCTCAACCCAACCCAACCGAGTCGCTCATCAACAATATGTTGAATTTTATCATCACTCAGATTGGTATGTTCCCTTAGTCCAAAGGCGACATTCTCCCCCACTGACATAGAGTCAAATAATGCGGAGTATTGAAATACCATGCCCATCTTTTGACGTACCTTATTAAATTCTTCTTCAGATAATGTAGTAATATCTACACCATCAACAATAATTTGGCCTGATGTGGGGCGTTGTAAACCTATAATCAAGCGTAATAGCGTACTTTTACCACTACCACTACCACCCAAAATAACAAGCGTCTCCCCATCTTCAATGGTCAGATTAACAGAATCTAATATTACACGCGTGTCATAGGCTACAACCACATCACGTAATTCAATCATAAAGCCCTCGTTTGAGATAATCGATTAAAAGAGTAGAGTCGATAAAAAATAATTTAATACAAATACTAAGATAATACTTGTTACTACAGAACTAGTAGTGGAGAAACCAACAGCTTCAGCCCCCATCTTGGTATGCATTCCCTTATAGCACCCTACAAGAGCGATGACAGCACCAAAAACACTAGATTTAATTAACCCTAATGTAAAATCAGAAATGGTTGAAAACATTTGTATCGAATCTAAATAGGTGGCTGGTGCTAACCCCTTAATAGTAGTAGCTACAAAATAACCACCTGCAATACCAATGACAACGCCATAAAATGCGAGGATTGGTACCATAATCATGCAGGCTACAACGCGAGGTACAACGAGATAGCCGATTGGATTTACAGCCATAACGCGTAATGCATCGATTTGCTCTGTAACCTTCATCGTACCAATTTCAGCCGTAATAGCAGCCCCTACACGGCCTGCTAATACAACGCCTACAAGAATAGGTCCTAATTCACGGCCCATCGCAACGGCCATGAGTCCGCCTACCGTACCTTGTGCACCATAGGTAATTAACACATCTGTTATTTGTAATGTCATTACACCACCTGCAAATAATAGTGTCAGACTAATAATCGGTAGTGAGTCTACGCCAAGATGAGCCATCTGTTGTAGCACATGCCATGCATTGAGCATTTTTAATTGTTTTATGGTCTGCCATAGAAGTAGCATGGCAGTCCCCACATTCGATAAGCCGGCCATTACATTGCGACCTATCGCCTCAAGCCAATTCACAACAGTCCCCCTTACTATTTGCTTATATTTCAAATTTTACTCTACTTGATCATTTGAAGGTTTATCATTAGATGGTTTCTCATTCGAAGGTGCATCACCTGCTGGTTTATCCTTGGATGGTTTTTCCTTAGATGGTTTATTAACAGACTTGTCTTTTTTATTTTGAGATACTTTGGAATCTTTTTTATTACCTTGATCTTCTAATTCCAATTTATGTTCCATCTTAACCTGTTCTTTAGCTTCTTTAGCACGTTTAGCTAATGCTTTGTCACGGTCTTTAACACTCATAACTTGGATTGTAAATTGACCGTCCCCTTGAACAATATACTCTGTGTCGATAGCAGTTTTTTCATTTTTCTTTTCATCATCTTTGCCATCGCTAAGGTCTTCACTACCTTTTTTCTTTTTAAGATCTCCAGGACTAGGTTTATCTTCTACACCTTGAAGTTTTGCCTTTTTCACAGAACTTGTAGAAGCCTCTTCATTTACAAGACTAACGCCATCTTCTAAGATTTCTACAACAATTTGATTATTCGTATCAGTCTTTTGTAATTCATCAAACAAATCGTTAAAGTCTTTGTAAACTTTTAAACGGCGTAGAACTTCATCAGTCAAATTATATTTTTGTTTTTCCAATACATAAGGCAATGGGATTTCGCCACCACCACGAACCTCTAAGGTGTATTTACCTAAAGGTTGGTCTTTAGGTACTGTGAAGAATACCTCTTTATTAACTTTTTCCCCACGATATGGTTCCAATGTAACGTCAACTACAATCGTATCACCAGGAGATACAACGGTCGATGATGCAGCTGCATCTACAAGTTTTGCCGTTTTCTTATCTTGTGTTACCTCTGTTTCCACATTGATATCCGCAATTTCATAGTTAATAAAGCGATTGTTCATCAATACATCGATAACATTGTAAAATTCATCAACCGTTTTTTCACTAATAGATTCAGAACTGTAGAACATATTGGTTCGCGTTAATGATTTTTGTTCACCATTACGTGGTGTAATGGTATAGGTAATTTTAGCAGTACCAGCACCACTGCGGTCTAGTGTCTTATTTAGCATATTATACAGTGCTGTAGCCGCCAATGTAGGTGTCATATCCTTATCTTCAATAACCTTTACATTAGACTGCTTATCACGGCCCATATCGATATCTTTTAAATGAAAGCGAACTGGAATCCCACTAGAAATAGTGCCAGAAACACCAGCAATACCTGCGCCACGATCCTCTGTAACGGTACCGATTTCACGTCCCATAGAACCTAGTTTAAAAGCGGATTCATAACTTTTAACAACCGTAAAAATATTGGCATTATGCATAAAATAATTAGCGGAACCATGTTTCAAGAACGGATGACCAAAGGCCACCATTTGTTTGCCATCAACATAGGTAACGGTACCAATAGCACCGAGTTTTAAATCGCCATCAACCAATAACGCTGCTACAGAACCACCAGCCTCTAACGGCTTTGCAATATCATCACTACTAGAACTAGCTGTATCATAGGTTTCGTAATTATATTGTGGTAATTTTGATTTAAAATACTCCATAGATGTACTATCAAATCCATAGGCCATCAAAGGAGTTTTCATTGGAATTAATTGTTTGTCTGACCAAGTATTTGTCAAATTCTTTTCATACGGTATATTCCATAATTTCACCATATCTTCGATAGGCGTTATCATGCCAATCGTGCCATCAGCAAAGCCCCAACCATATGCTACGGCACCTACAAGTTTCCCATTAATATATACAGGACTACCACTCATACCATGCGCAATGCCACCGGTCTGTTCCATAACAGGGCCAGAAAACTTTGCAAGAATTAAATGTCCAGATGGGCCTTTATCCTTCATAACGCCCAATACCTTAACATTAAAATTCGATATCGTATCCCCTACTATTACTGTTTTTGCTATACCTTCCATACCAGTCTGTACATCTTGAACAGGCATAAAATCAACTGCCTGTGCCGATGATAGAGCACTACAGAAGAAAAGCGCCAGTATCGCTTTTCTAT
>OGKK01000158.1_pt1 | contig 26201 bp, 17 predicted proteins | sample 1572401 | NCBI WGS metagenome assembly OGKK01 (sample SAMEA2582155, study PRJEB24529) | metagenome | biome: Human gut stool | place: China | collected 2011 | reverse complement strand
ACTTCTGCGGCGGACTCGTCGCTGCCATCACCGCCCACTGGATGTTCTTCCTCTATTCGCTGGCGGTGGGATAGAAAATGCAAAAACGCTCTTAAAGGTAGACGGTGTATACCTTTAAGAGCGAAAACTTGCAAAACAAACAAGGCTGGCAGATTGGCTCATACGCCGAATCTGCCAGCCTTTTAACCACCCGAACACATTCACATGTAAACTGGTGTGCTCTTTTAATTTAATAGTATTAGTCTAGTTTTTTTTGAACATCCCATATCATTAAATATCAATCATTACAATATATGGGATGAGATTATGATCAATATTAATTGATGACTCCGGTAACTACTCCTTTTTCAAACATCACCACAGCACCTGACACATAAGACCACATTGTTCGCTGTGAATTTTCTGTTATTGACAAAGGAATACCCATCGCCAGTTTCACCTCATTAGCTGTCATGCCTTTAACCACTTTGCCTTCTACGATTGAGTTCCAATTGTTCAGTTTAATATCGGCGTTTATAATTTCCGTCAACATTGTCTGCATAAACTTGTCGCAAAGAACAGCGAACTTGTCAACATACTCCTTGTATTGCGGTTTCTTCGTGAGATTCATCTTGTCGAACGACAGGGTCTTGAACATACCAATCACACCCTTGGGCGTACACTTCACATCTTTCACCAGAAACGCTATCTTGCCGTCCTTCACTTCCATATCAAGATGAAACGAAAAAGTTTTGTCAGCACTCTCGCCTTCTGATATTGTATAGTTAAGACCTATCGACTTCTTGCTTACATCAGATTTCAAAGCGTTTTTCTCAGCGTCTATATTGTGATCCATCATCCACAGCATAGCGCTTCCGAATGTGGTATTTTCATCAAGCTTGCACGGCTCGGCACCAGTACACACATAGCTGTTGCCTTCCTTCACTAAAGGATATTTCTCTTCGGCTGTGATAGCGGCACATGGCAGTATCATCAGCAATACGGCAATAATAGCACCTTTCATATTATTCACATTTTGTATGAAATGAAAAAGGTCTGTCCAGCTTTTAAAGCAGGACAGACTATTTTTTAGTAACGTTTTTTACTTAGAATACGATACCAACTGTGGCACTGAAAGCGTTAAGCTTGTAGTTGTAACCATCATCGTAATCGTCTTCAGAGTTAGCAAAGTCCATAAAGCCGCCACCATAGCCGAGACCTACATAGAACTTGCCAAACTCGAAGTTTGCACCAACTTGCCAACCCATAGCAAAATACTTCATGTAGTCGTCGTCAGAAGCCAAGTTACCGTTCAGAGTAACACCCAACAACGGCGCAATATTGATCTTGCTTGTTACCGGAATCTTGTATGTTACATTCACCGGAACTGAAAGAATCAACGGTGAGGGATCATCAAAACCGTAAGTTGCACCGATACCGGTTTCAACGAACAACGGCAGACTTCCAGAAACAGAGATGCCCTTTGTCCAAGACAAAGACAAACCGCTTATGGCATCAGCACCATCAACATCGGAACTGATAGAGTTGTAAGACACTCCTACGCGATTGTAGTTTTTGCCCTTCTCCTTGTGATAGGTCATTGTATTTGACGAGATGAGCTGGGCAGATGCTCCAAGACTCATCAATGAGGCAATGGCCAATGCAAAAATCTTTTTCATAACTTTGTTGTTTTATTTAAATCGTTTACTTATTGCCAATAGCTTTATTCTGTTTTTGGTCGCTTGAGATGGCGCGAATGCGAGCACCTTCCTGCAACGGAGTAATCCACTTAGAGTCTTCTGCGCCATGCTGACCTTCTCCATAGTTATGGAAGTTGATGTATTTGCCAGGATATCCACGCACCGTCACATCAAGACCTTTCATCTTTTCGTTGTTTGTAACATAGAATGTTGCACCAAGGATGATGTCTGCACCCGCCAGCTTGGCTGCCTTGAAAGCTGCATTAGCTTTAGCGTTCTCAAGCATGTTCATGTTGATTTCATTCAAAGACACTCCGGGCAAAACGTTGAAGGTCCACTCCTGACATTCCTTTTCCAACATTTGAAGTTCAGCGACCACTGGACGCACGAAAAACTCAGACATACCCTCCTGAATTCGGGTCTGTGCATGCTCAAACTTTGCTTGTGCGTTCATCGAAAGAACTCCACAGCACAAAAGCAACATAGAGAAAACTAATTTCTTCATCTTTATTATTCTTTGCCTATTGACCCCACAAGTTTCAGCGAGTTAGTGATGATACTGACCTTTATATTGGAAAAGTGGAGGAGTCAAACATGTTTATCGCCCAGCCTTCATTGTTAAGGATAAAGCGCATGATTAACACTTTTCCAACAATAGTGCCACTGTTGATACAGCAACAAAATTGTTAAATTATGACAATGCAAAGATAGTATTTACTTTTTATTCACACAACACGAACTTTGGACGTTTGTGCTTAAACGTATATATGTGCGGCATAAGTGGTTAAAAATTGTGGTTAATTGGTTGAAAAATATACTTAACCGGTTGAAGATTATCACTTAAAAAACCTTTATTTTAACAAAAAAATCCCCTCGCTCAGCATTGCCGAACGAGGGGAATCGCTTTATGATATTATCAGTTACTTAGCATCCTACTGTTTATCGCTTTACTATCTTCTTCGCGCTGCCGTCCGAGTAGCGCAGGATGTTTATGCCCTTGCGGCACACGGTGCGGCGCACGCCGTCGGTAGAATAGATGCCGAGGAGCGTCTTGCCAGCGCCTGACGAAAGGCGGTCGACGCTGGTCTCCACCTTCTCCTTAACGGCTGTCATGGCGAGCACCGATGTGCGTCCGCCGGTCTTGTACATCGTGAGTCCGCTGAGCTGGCGCGTAGGGTCGGTGGGCACCTCTATCTCGTATAGACGTATGTACTCGTTGTTGTCGAACTGGTCGGTGGTGCCCTGCCATCCGCCGTTCACCGTGGTGAGGATGCGGCCCAGACCGTATACAGCCTCATCGCCTTGCGCCGACGAGCTGTACCAGTCGGGCACGCTGGCTGTGAGGGCGTCGCCCGTTGTGCCGTCTGCATAGCGCGGAGTGACGGTGAGCTCGGACGCTCCGTCGCCGCTGAGCGCAAGACAGTAGACCGACTTCGCCGCTACTGGGCTGTCGAACGCTACGTCGGCGTCGGAAGAGGTGGTGAGCAGCAGGGCGTTGTTCTTGGTGTAGTCGGCAAGCTGATAGGTCACGCCGGCGTCAGACATCACTACGCCGTCGTCGCCTGCCAGCGCGCCGCTCTCTCTGACGGCTTTCGTGTAGAGCACGTAGCCGGTCTGGTCGACAGTGGCGGTGGTATGCTCCGCAGAGGTGAGCGCTTCGGCTATGATGTCGGCGTTGAATCCGCTGGCTACGGCGAGCGTCTGTATGTCGGCGTCGATAGGCTCCTTCAGTTTCCAGCTCTTGTCGATGAAGGCGAGACGGCTGGTGCAGTAGGTCTTCAGCGTGCTTACGGCGTCGTCGAACGTGCCGAAGTGGTTGCGCCAGGCCTGATTGTCGCGGTCGAGGGCGCCACTCGCCTTAAGCACCGTAGCGAGCGAGTCGATCTGCGCCGTGATGTTCGTCTCCGAGTAGTTGGCAGAACGCAGGTCGGTCCAGCGCTGGTGCAGCTCGTCGACATACGTCGGGTCGTTCATCAGCTTGTACCAGAAGAACGGCACGAGCTGCTGGTCGGCGTAAGCCATGAGGTCGTTGCTCGTGTAGCGCCAAGTGTTCACCTTGTTGGCGTCGTAGTAGCTGGCTGAGCCGTAGGCGATGTTGAAGTCCCAGAGCGCCGTCTTCCACTTCGAGTCGGTGCCGAGTTCAGCGGCGTGCGTCTCGCTGTACTTGTAGAGCGGCGAACTGAGTCGGTAGGCGTCTACGTTGCCCGCCATCTCCTGCGCAATCTGGAAGTCGACGAACGACGCCACGTCGATATACTTGCGGTATCCGTTCTCGCCCGTGTAGTCGGCGGCGGCGAAAGCGTCCTCCATCGTGGCGATGGCGTTGTCGATGGCTTCGTGAGTGCCCTCAGGCAGGTCGGCGAAGTCGTCGTACTCAGGTTCCTTATACTGGTAAGCCACGGTGCGGTCGGTGTATTCCACTCCGCTTGCGCTCACCGGGTGATGCTTCGACACGTAGTAGTGCTCCTCGTCCTTGCGGTCGATCTCAACATGGAAGTCGCCCGTGAGGTCATCGGCGGTAGGGTCGTCGAGGTTGAGACGGGTCTTGCCCTTCGTGGCGCGCTCCGACATGATGTATACGCCGTAGTAGTAGCCGTCGACGAACACCTCGCAATACTTCATGTGCGGCGCGAACGAATGGCCTCCGCGCGCCAGCTGCATGGTGAGCACGTCGCGCATGTAGCTCGTGTCCTCCCACGGAGCCAGCAGCGCCCAGTCGTTGTCCTTGCCCATGCCCATGATAGACACCTTCGCCTTCTTCGCCTTCAGGTCGGCGGCGGAGAGCGTCTTCAGCGAGAACGGCTTCTTGTCGGACCCGGTGAACGAGGTGTTGCCGCGATACTTCAGCGCTACCGGACCTTCCCAGTCTACCTTCTGCGACGGGTGCGCCGTGAGGTCGGTGTAGTTGTGTCCGTCGCCGTTGTCGATAATCTTCATCGTGGCGAGCACGCGGCTCTCGCGCTGAATTATCTGTCCGTCGACCGTGATGTAAACGATAGGGAGCGTGGTCTCGCTGAAGGAGACGTTGGTAGAAGGTCGGAAGTTGTGCTGGTCGGTGTCGGCGCGCAGCGGACCTCCGGCGAAGGCTTGGCTTGCAACAAGTGCGCAAGTGAGCAGTAGTAAGGATTTCTTCATATATTTATAGTGTATTTTGTTTCGGTTTTCAGCTTGATGTTTCTTTCGTTTTCAACTTGATGTCTTTTCGTTTTCAAGAGATGTTCTGAAGGAACATCTCTGCAAAATTACACTCTTTTCCACTAACTCTCAAACTTATTATTATCAATTCTCAGAAATAATAAGCAAAAAACTGCGCGGCAATACAATTACCGCGCAGCAAAAACAACATTACAGCATATTGGGCATATCGTTCCCGCATATCGGGCATCGCGTTACCATGCTGCTGTAACAAGGGATGTTGCTAACAGTTGCAATTTGTGCGACATCTTTTGCACTACACTGTCATGCAAATCTATAGAAGATACTATTTCACTACTAATAGTCGGTATTACAATGAAAAATCCCCTCGCTCAGCATTGCCGAACGAGGGGATTCGCTATATTGTTATTTGTTATTTGCGACGAGCTCTGAGCGACTTCAAGAACTCGCGGTCTTTTGCGCTCTTTACAAACACGACCTCTGGGCTATCCAGAACGGCGCTGATAAGATTGCTGCTCTCGAAAGCAATCTTGCCCTTTGTTGTTCTTGAGCTACTGTCGATGCCATCGTCTTCAGCGCCCATCTCCGAAGCCAAGAAGGTAAGCTCGGTTGTCTCAACCTTGAAGGTGTTGCCCGACTTCTTTATAGTCAAAGTCTCTGTAGACGACCCGTCTTGATCCCAAGGTGTAGTGTACCAAATAAAAGTAGATGCAACTGGGAAATCGGAATCGTCCTCGTCATCAGTGATACCCTCCTTCAGATTGCAGTCGTAATTAACTTCAACGTCAAACTGGTGCTGAGGCTTGTTTAGCTCGTCGGCATACGTATCCAACGCCATATATGAATATACCATATTATCCTTTACCTTTTCTGGATGCTGACGATAGTAGAAGAGGTCTTCTGTAGAAGCAAACAGTCCATAAAAAGTGTCTCCATCGTCTACTTCTGATACTACATAAAGATACTTGTACTTAACAGTACGTCCATCCAGAGTGGAGAAAGCGCTGCCATTTTTGCTGCTGCCGCCGCCTTCATCATCATCGTCGCTACATGCAGAGAAAGAGATGCATGTAAACAAGGCTATAAAAGCCATCAAAAGATACTTAATCTGTTTCATAGTTTTTGGTGTTTTAAGTTAGGAATTTAAATGTTACCGATGCAAAGGTATGATTAAATTCTCATCCTCACAACACGACTTTTGGACGATTGGGCTCAAACGGATTGGGCTACGGCACAAGCGGTTGAAATTCGTGCTCAAGTGGTTTGATTTTTTAACGGCAATAGAACACCGCAAGCTACGCTTCACGAGTTTAACCTTTTTTATTGTCGACAAGGCTAAAGACTGTCATTACAATTTATTGCTGTCCGGTAAAACTAATAATGTAATCAAAGACGGGCTGAAAGCCCAATACTCACATAGCCCAGGGCAGCGCCCTGGGTAAACATTATACCCCACATCTCCATTCGCCATGTAAGGGCAAAAGCCTAATTATTAAGGTGTTGCCCTTACAGGGCGCACTACTCAATATATACACTCAATACCCAGGGCGCTGCCCTGGGCTATGTGATTATTGGGCTTTCAGCCCGCATTAATTGAGTTTTGACACACCCTTACCCCACGTTATCAAGCAAACGCAAATTGAATATTAACTAAAACAAAAACAGGTATGAAAAAGATCTTTACATCAGCAGCTATCGCACTTGCGATGCTTTTCACAGCAAACACAGCGAATGCTGGTATCAACTTCGGTGTTAAGGGCGGTCTGAACGTTACAAGCATGAGCCTCAACTCAGAGGTGTTCGACGCAAGCAACCGCGCAGGCTTCTTCTTCGGTCCTACCGTAAAGTTCACACTGCCTATCGTAGGCTTGGGCATCGACGCTTCGGCTCTCTACGACCAGCGTGAGGCAAAGCTCACCGTAGGCGAGACAAAGACCAAAGAGACCGTGAAGACACAGGCAATCAATATTCCTATCAACGCACGCTACAGCGTAGGCTTGGGCAGCGTAGCAAGCGTACTGTTCTTCGCAGGTCCGCAGTTCGGCTTCAACGTAGGCGACAAGAACGTTGACCTCGGCGGCGACAGCAACTGGAAGTTCCGCTCATCACAGTTCAGCGTGAACGTAGGCGCAGGCTTCAGCTTCATGAACCACTTCGAGGTTACAGCCAACTACAACATCGCTTGCGGCAAGACCGGCGACGCTACACTCAGCAAGACAGTAAGCGAGGTGGTAGGCTCTGCTACCAAGGACAAGGGCCGCGCTAACGCTTGGCAGATTGCCCTTGCATACTATTTCTAATGCACTACGTAGACGTAATACTTCCTTTACCATTAGAAGGAACATTCACATACTCCGTGCCTGAGCCGATGGTGGCTCAGGTGCGGATGGGTGTGCGTGTACTTGTGCCCTTAGGCAGGTCGAAGACATACACGGCGATGGCAGTGCGGTTGCACAGCGAGAAGCCGGAGTTCGAGACACGCCCAATCATCCAAGTCATAGACGCAGAGCCGGTGCTCATCGAGCAGCAGCTACGCCTATGGCAGTGGATTTCTACCTATTACATGTCGCCCATTGGCGACGTATTCAAGGCCGCGCTTCCTGCCGGTCTGAAAGCCGAAGAAAACTATCGTCCGAAGACGGTGCGCTGCGTCACGCTGCCCGCCAACCTGCGTTCGGAGCAGTCGCTCCACATGGCGCTCACCATCCTGAAGCGCGCGCTAAAACAACACCAGACATTCATCACCTACCTCGAACTGTCGCATTGGAACGAGATTGACGGCGAGACACCGCCGGCGCATATCGCCGAGATAGCCTGCGACGAGTTGCAGAACGCCGCCAACGCTTCAGATGCGGTGCTGCGCCAGCTCATTCAGCGCAACTTCCTCGAACTTTACCATCGCGAAGTGGGCCGTCTGAACACCTCCGGCGAGTATCACCCCGAGCGTATTCAGCCGCTCAGCCCGGCGCAGAAAGCAGCTGAGGACAGCATCAGCCGCCAGTTCAACGAGAAGAACGTAGTGTTGCTGCACGGCGTAACGTCGAGCGGCAAGACCGAGATATACATCCACCTTATAAAGAAAGCCATCGACGAAGGCAAGCAGGTGCTCTATCTGCTGCCAGAGATAGCGCTGACGGTGCAGATGACACGCCGCCTGCACAACGTGTTCGGCTCGCGCCTCGGCATCTACCACTCAAGATACAGCGACGCTGAGCGCGTGGAGATATGGAAGAAGCAGCTCTCCGCCGAGCCTTACGACGTAATACTCGGTGCCCGCTCTGCCATCTTCCTGCCCTTTACGCGCCTCGGACTCGTCATCGTCGACGAGGAGCACGAGACCTCGTTCAAGCAGCAAGACCCTGCGCCGCGCTATCACGCACGTTCGGCAGCCATCATGCTCGCCCGAATGTACGAAGGGGCTAAGGTGCTGCTGGGCACGGCGACGCCTTCCATGGAGAGCTACCACAACGCCTGCACGGGCAAGTACGGCTACGTGCAGCTCACAACCAGATACAAGGACGTGGCGATGCCCGAGATACGCGTCGTAGACACCAAGGACCTCTACCGCCGCAAGATGATGCGCGGGGCGTTCTCGCCCGACTTGCTCGAAGCGATGCGCACGGCGCTCAGCAACAAGAAGCAGGTGCTGCTGTTCCAGAACCGCCGCGGCTTTGCGCCTATGGTGGAGTGCAAGGTATGCGGATGGGTGCCTAAGTGCAAGAACTGCGACGTGTCGCTCACCTATCACCGTTCGATGAACCTGCTCACCTGCCACTACTGCGGCTACACCTACCCCGTGCCGAAGCAGTGCCCCAACTGCGAGAGCACCGAACTGCTCGGTCGAGGCTACGGCACGGAGAAGATTGAGGACCGCGTGCGCGAGTTGTTCCCCGAGGCGCGCATAGCCCGCATGGACCTCGACACGACGCGCTCGGCTGGTGCCTACGGACGCATCATCGACGACTTCTCCTGCGGCAGAACCGACATACTCATCGGCACGCAGATGATAACCAAGGGTCTCGACTTCTCGGGCGTCACGGTCGTGGGCATTCTGAATGCCGACACCATGCTCAACTATCCCGACTTCCGTGCCTACGAGCAGGCGTTCCAGATGCTCTCGCAGGTGAGCGGCAGAGCGGGCAGGCGCGACGAGCGCGGACTCGTCATTCTGCAGACCAAGAGCGCCGACCTGCCAGTGATACAGCAGGTCGTGGTGGGCGACTTCAAGACATTCGCCCACGACTTGCTCGAGGAGCGCAGCATGTTCCGCTATCCGCCGTTCTACCACCTCGTCTACGTCTACCTGCGCCACCGCAACGAGCAGCTCGTGGACAGCGCCGCCATCGAGATGGCTTCGCGTCTCAGACAGGCGTTCGCCGACCGCGTGCTCGGCCCCGACAAACCGGCTGTGGCACGTGTGAAGACCGAGTCGATACGCAAGATTGTCATCAAGCTCGAGCAGGGCATCAACCTGCCGCTCGCACGCCAGTGCATGGCAGAAGCACGCACGCAGCTGCTGCAGGACAAGCGCTACGCAGCCATGACCGTGTTCTTCGATGTCGACCCAAGCTGATATATTTATACATACAAGCGAGTTAGCGAAATGAAATGAGCCTACTAAAAAAGCTCTTTTATTTCGCTAACTCGCTTTTTTATAGTAACTTTGCAGCCTGTACTATGTACCAATATTAAGAATGACTAACAAGATACTTATAACAGGAGCCAGTGGCTTCATTGGCAGTTTTATAGTTGAGGAAGCCCTCAACAGAGATATGGAGGTGTGGGCAGCAGTGAGAAAAACCACATCGCGCAAATATCTTCAGGACAAGCGCATACATTTTATTGAGCTTGACTTCGGTTCGAAGGAGCAGTTGAAGGCGCAACTCGGCGAGCACGAGTTCGACTACGTCGTTCATGCCGCCGGCGTGACGAAATGTCTCGACAAGGCCGACTTCCGCCGCATGAACACCGAGGGCACAAAGCACTTCGTCGATGCGCTCATCAAGCTGAAGATGCCGCTGAAGCGCTTCGTGTTCCTCAGTTCGCTCAGCGTCTTCGGCGCCATACACGAGCAGCAGCCCTACCAGGACATCAGCGAGCACGACATGCCGCGCCCCAACACGGCGTACGGCAAGAGCAAGCTCGACGCCGAGAAGTACCTCGACGGCATCGGCAACGACTTCCCCTACATCATACTGCGCCCCACCGGCGTCTACGGACCGCGCGAGAAGGACTACTTCCTCATGGCTGAGAGCATAAAGAAGCACATCGACTTCGCTGCGGGATTCAAGCGCCAGGACATCACGTTCGTCTACGTGCTCGACGTGGTGCAGGCGGTGTTCCTCGCTCTCGACCGCGGCATGAGCGGCAGAAAGTATTTCCTCTCCGACGGCGACGTATACAGCTCTACCGAGTTCAGCGACCTGCTGAAGAAGGAGATGGGCGTGAAGTGGATGCTGCGCATCGTGGCGCCGATATGGGTGCTGCGCATCGTGACGTTCTTCGGCGAGAAGCTGAGCCAGATAACGAAGAAGCCGACCGCTCTGAACAACGACAAGTATAACATTCTGAAACAGCGCAACTGGCGCTGCGACATCGAGCCGGCTTGCGACGAGCTGGGCTATCATCCTCACTACAAACTCGCCGAAGGCGTGAAGCTCGCCGTTGAGTGGTATAAGAAGAACGGATGGCTGTAATGCCTGTGCGCGCAGGTGATTGCTCGGTTGGTGCACTTTTGCTCGGTTGGTGCACTTGAGACAAGTGCACCCCCTAAAATTACACTTAAGACAATGAAATTCCTTACACAACTTTTCTCTATAGACAAATCGCCCAAGCGCGGACTGCTCGCGCTGGAGTGGCTCGTGATGGCATACACGGTGTTCACGCTGCTCGTGGCGCTCTTCACTTACACCAACCTGCAGAACCCCGACGCCATGATTTGGGGCCGCGTGCGTGTGGTGGCAATGACCGTAGCGCTGTGGCTGGCTTACCGACTCGTGCCGTGCCGGCTGACGCTGCTGGCGCGCGTGGTAGCGCAGATGTCGCTGCTGGCGTGGTGGTATCCCGACACGTACGAGCTCAACCGCATGTTCCCCAACCTCGACCATGTGTTCTGCCGCGCTGAGCAGTCGGTGTTCGGCTTCCAGCCGGCGCTCACCTTCGCCTCCACCTTCTCGTGGGCTCCCATCAGCGAACTCATGAGCATGGGCTACGCCGCCTACTATCCGATGATAGGCCTCGTGGCGTTCTACTATTTCTTCGCACGCTACAAGGAGTTCGAGCGCGCATCGTTCGTGCTGCTCGCCTCGTTCTTCATCTACTACATCGTGTTCATCTTCGTGCCCGTAGCCGGACCTACGTTCTACTTCAAGGCGGTGGGCTTGGAGAACATCGCCAACGGCTTCTTCCCTGCCGTCGGCACCTACTTCAACACGCATCAGGAATGTCTGCCCACGCCGGGCTACGTAGACGGTTTCTTCTACGACCTCGTCGAGCAGGCTAAGGCAGCGGGCGAACGCCCCACAGCCGCCTTCCCGTCGTCGCACGTGGGCGTTTCGACGGTGTGCATGTGGCTGGCTTACCACTCGGGCAACCGTCGCCTGCTTCTCTTCCTCGCGCCGTTCTACTTCTTCCTCTGTCTCGCCACGGTCTACATACAGGCGCACTACGCCATCGACGCCATCGCGGGCCTCATCACCGGCACAGCTTTGTACTTCATGCTGATGTACGCTACAAAGGGGTTGAGATGGTGAGATGGTGATGATGAAATGTTGAGATGGTGAGGTGGTGAGGTGGTGATATTACCGCAGACTGGTAACGATATTCCCCCTATGCTTTAACGGTGTTACAGCATAGGGGGAATGTCGTTTTTGCTATGCGGTAATAAAGACAATCAGCCTTTCTTCTGCCGTATAGGATGCGTGAACACGAAGCGTGCGCCCTCGGTGTACGTAGTGTCTACCCATATCTTTCCGCCCAATTCCTCTACGAACGCCTTGCAGATGGAGAGTCCGAGCCCCGTGCCCTGCCTGAACGAATTGAGCTTGCTGAAGCGTTCGAACACCTCCGTAGCCTTCTCCTTCGGTATGCCGCAGCCCGTGTCGCTCACGCTGATGCTTATCATGTCGTCCTTGCGCAGTTTCTCGAGCGCAATGGTTATCGTGCCCTTCTCCGTACACTTCTTTGCGTTGGTCGTGAGGTTGGCGAGCACCTGCAGCAGGCGTTCGCGGTCGGTCTCTATCATCAGACGGCTGACGTTCGTCTCGACGCGTATCTCCACATCCGCCGATTTGTTGTTGGCATCGGCTATCTTCGCCGCCGTGTTCACGAGCGCCACCACGTCGTGCTCGCCGATGTTGAACTTCAGCTTGCCCGCCTCTATCTTCGACACCTCGAGCACGTCGTCTATGAGCTTCAGCAGCATGTTGCTGTTGGTCATGATGAGGTCGGCATACTGCTTGCGCTCCTCCGCCGACATCTCTATCTGGTCGTTGGCGAAGAGCTGCGAGAAGCCCAGCACGGCGTTGAGCGGCGTGCGTATCTCGTGACTGATGCTGGCAATGAAGCGCGACTTGGTCTGGTTTGCCTCCTCTGCGTTGTACTTCGCCACGAGCAGTTCCTTGCCCTGCTTCACGAGCTTGGCGCTCAGCCGGCGACTCTTGCGCAGCAGATGGAGCGTTATGGCGAGCGCCGAGACGAGCACGATGATGAGCACGGTGATGAACAGAATGGTGTCGCGATACTCCTCGAAGACGCTCAGCGGCTCGTTCACCACGTCGTAGTTGAAGCTGAAGCCCTCGAGCGAGAGCTTCAGCATGTTCAGGCGCTGCAGGTCGAACACATAGCGGTTCTCCACCAGTCCTACTGGCTTCTTCCTGCCCGTCTTCAGAAACTCCACCACCTTGTCGGCAAGCGTGCGGCCCATGACATGATAGCGCGGCGAATAGCCCGCCACGGGCCAGTGACCCATAGCTACGTCGGTGAGGGTGAACGTAGGCAGCTTCGGGTTGGTCTGTCCGAAGGTGTACGTAGAGTTGCGCACCACATAGCTGTTCGAGTTGTCCACGCTCCACGTACCTAACAGCAGCGCCTGCGAAGGCGGCATGTTCGATATCGTCTCGTCAGCCTCTATCATCGACATCTTTCTGCCGTCAATATAGTTCACGTCGAAGCGATTGTCCTTCTGCGCATACTTCTTGAAGAGCGCATGCATCGTTACGCCGCGCAGCGTGTTGTCGGTCATGAACGTGATCGTGCTGCACTTCGGGTAGAAACGCTTTATGAGGTCGAGGTTGCGCTTCACGTCGTAGTAGTAGAGCTCGCCGCCCACGATGTTATAGTCGTTGAAGTCTTTCGTAAGGTCGTACGACTCAGGGTCCCACTCCACAATGTCGAGATTCTGCTGAGCTGGAATCTTCACTATTGCCGAGTTTCTCATGCCCACTACAACTGGCGTGCGCTTCAGCTCGGCGTCGTCGAACGAGAAGAACACCGACGACGCCTCCAGACCCAGCAGCACGATGCACGCCGGACGGTTGCCGTGCTCGTAATACTTCCTTAGCACTCGTCTCAGTCGGTGGCGCCAGCCGAGGCAGTCGCGCAGGTTGTGCGCATTGATGTCCTCAACGGTTATGGGATTAGGTATGCCGCTTCGGGTGTACTCCTCGAAAAACTCCGCAAGGTTCTCGTTCACGTGGCGCACGGCGGTGTTGTACGATGACACAATCACCACCGGCGCCAACTCTTTCTGTGACGCCGTACGCTGCTCAGCCTGCGCCAATAACGGCAGGTTAAGCAGCACTGATAAAAACAGCAGAATGACTGTTCGCATATATATGTATCTATATTGTTTGTTCTACCTACAAATTTAGCTGAAAATAAGGAGTCGGCAAAACAAAGCAGATACTTTTTTAGCGCTTTACTTTTACAACACTCCCAGCTGGTTGAGGAATATTGCCACGATGCACACCGGGCACACATAACGCACGAGAATCATGTACACGCCGAAGAACGTGCCGCGCAGCGTGCCCCAGTTAGTGAACTCGTCCTTTATCAGCTTGCGCGGCACCACCCAACCCATGAAGATGCAGGTGAGCACTCCGCCGAACGGCAGCAGCAGCTGACCCGTTACGAAGTCGAACCAGTCGAACAGCGTCTTTCCGAACATGCTCAGCCAGGCTCTGTCGCCGAGCGAAAGCGAGCAGAACGCGCCTATCACCGAGCACACCACCGTGACGAGGCGCGCCGCATTCTTGCGGTCGAGGCATGTCTCCTCGCTGAGGAACGCCGTGCTCACCTCGTGCAGCGAAATGAGCGACGTGAGGGCTGCAAGCGAGAGCAGCATGTAGAACATGACGGCTACGGCGGTACCCACGAGCGGCATTCCGGCGAACGCCTGCTGGAACACGTTGGGCAGAGTGATGAAGATGAGGGACGGACCGCTATCGGGGCTTACGCCCACGCTGAACGCAGCGGGGAAGATCATGAGTCCGGCGAGAATAGCCACCAGCGTGTCTATGACGGCGATGTTCACAGCCGACTTCAGCAGATGGGTCTCTCGCGAGAAATAGCTTGCGAACGTGCTTATGCAGCCCATGCTAAGTCCCAGCGAGTAGAACGCCTGACCCATTGCGGCGAGAAACACCTTGCCGCTCACCTTCGAGAAGTCGGGCTTGAAGAGAAACTCTACGCCCTTCATTCCGCCGGGCAACAGACACGAACTCACAACCACCACCAACAGCAGCACGAAGAGCGTCGGCATGAAGGCTTTCGACGCACGCTCGATGCCGCCGCGCACGCCGCGCACGATGATGAAGTGGCAGATGCAGAGTATCGCCACAGTCCATAAAACCGGCTTCACGGGCGATGCGGAGAAGTCGGCGAAGTAGCTGGCTATATACTGCGGGTCGCCGCTCAGCTCGCCCACGCCCGAGGCGAAGATATACTGTAGGCACCAGCCCGACACCACGGCATAATAGCCCGTGATGAGGAAACCCGTGAGCACGCCCATCAGTCCCACGAAGCGCCACGCCTTATGCGTGTCCATGCGCGAGTAGGCGCGTGCGGTGTTGGCTGCTCCGTGTCTGCCGATGATAAACTCGCTCATCATGCAGGGAATGCCGAGCAGCATTATGCACATTATATATATAAGGATAAAGGCGGCGCCGCCGTTGTCGCCCGCCATATAAGGGAAACGCCACACGTTTCCTAAACCTACTGCCGATCCTGCTGTGGCAAGAACCATGCCCAACTTACTTCCAAAACTAACTCTCTCTTGTGTCATCCTTGATTCTTTTTTATTGTGTTATTATTACCACTTGTTGTGTTATCATTACAACTTATTGTGTTATCATTACAACTTATTGCGTTATCATTAACATGCGCACATTCTTTGCGCCTTACGGCTTGCAAATTTACACATTTTTGCGCTTTCTACAAACAATCGTAAACACAAAACATCGTAGAAGTATACGATTAACAATGCGTCATATACAAAGAAAGGCGACACCAAACAACCCGAAAACCCCTTTCAAGCTGTTTGGCGTCGCCTTGCTATGTTGTTACAGTCGTAAAATATACGCTTATGAATGGCGCTATGCGTTCTTGAATAGCGCCCGATTGCACTTTAAGAGTAGCGCAGAATCTGACCTGGGCGCAGACGCATCGTCTTTGTGATGTGGTTGAGCTTGCAGATCTTTTCGACAGTTACGCCGCGCTTCTTTGCGATGCGGTCCAATGTCTCGCCCTTCTTCACCTTGTGGTAAGAAATCTGGTCGGTAAGACCCGAAGTGGTGCGCTTGTTTGTAGCGTAGTCGTCCGAAGATTTGGTGCTTGCATAAGTAGAAGAATCCTGCTTACCGCGCAAGCGTGTAGCGTTGGTCGACTCGCTGTCGTATGTCTCTTTGTTGAATGCGTAGTAGTCGCCGGTTACGTCCTGCGCGCGGAAGTCGAACATAAGCGCCGGGTTGAGCGCAACGCCGCAAAGACGTGTCTCGAAGTGGAGATGCGAACCGGTGCTGCGGCCTGTATTGCCGCCGAGACCGATAACCTCGCCCGAACGAACCTCCTGGTTCTCCTCAACGAGCTGCTTCGAGAGGTGGCCGTAGATGGTCTCCAGACCGTTGTTGTGGCGAATTACGATATACTTGCCGTAGCCGCCTGCCTCGTAGCGCACGATGCGCACCTTGCCCGAGAAGGCAGCGCGGATTGTGTCGCCGATGTACACCTTGATGTCGAGACCCTTGTGCTGGCGTCCCCAACGCGAACCGAAGTTGCTCGTGATGACACGGCTTGTGGTAGGCATGGTGAAGTGGCGGAGGTCTATCTTGTATGTCTCAGGAAGCTCCGTAGCGCGGTGAGCGTACTTGTTGTCCCAGTTGGCGTAGAGGTCTGCAGAGGGCGATTCGAGTTCTTCGCGCATAGTGATGTTGCGAAGCATGATTGTGTCGACGGCTGCCATCTTACGGTCTACCGGCGCTTGGCGTGCAAGAAGGTCTTGTGCGTTGGCGGTTGTAGAAGTAACGGCGAGCAACATCGATATTGCAAATGTCTTAACGATTTTCTTCAAATTCATTCTTCAGGCAGTTTTTTTTAAAATAGAATGAGTATATCATTCCTTCAAAAAGATGGTCATCGAATTGTAGTATATTCGATATCAGTAGTAGTTAATTTGCAATGTTGGCATAGCATTTTGAACATTGCGTTGCAAAGATACGAAAAAATATTGAATAATATTACATCATGCACTCTGCATTAACAGTTTTTGTACGAAGTTTAACATTTTCTTTGCAGCTATAAAGCAAAAAAACAAGCCGACAGACACGCCGTCGTATCAGCCTGTCTGTCAGCTTGTTGCTATGAAATTGCCGCCCAATTGACGTTCGTATCGCGCAATTCGCGCAGTCGGCGCCAGAGCATGGCGTACTCCGACGAGGTGCATGTAGGGTCGGCGTCTATTATCTTCTGAGCTTCTTCGCGTGCGATGGTCATTATCTGTCCGTCGCGCGCTATGTCGGCTATCTTCAGGTCGAAGGCAATGCCGCTCTGCTGCGTGCCTTCGAGGTCGCCTGGTCCGCGCAGCTTGAGGTCGGCCTCAGCGATGCGAAATCCGTCGTTGGTCTCGCACATGATGTCGATGCGCTTGCTCGTCTCGGCGGAGAGCTTGTAGGTGGTGACGAGTATGCAGTAGCTCTGGTCGGCGCCGCGTCCTACGCGTCCGCGCAGCTGATGTAGCTGCGAGAGTCCGAAGCGCTGCGAGTCGAGTATCACCATCACGGAGGCGTTGGGCACGTTCACGCCCACCTCGATGACGGTGGTTGCGACGAGAATCTGCGTCTCGCCCGATACGAACTTCTGCATCTCGGCGTCTTTCTCCTTCGACTTCATCTTGCCGTGCACCTTGCTTATCTTGAACTCGGGGAAGATGTCGCACAGCGCGGCGTAGCCTTCCTCGAGGTTCTTGAGGTCGCTCTTCTCGCTCTCGGTGATGAGCGGATAGACGATGTAGACCTGACGTCCGAGTCGTATCTGCTGGCGTATGCCGGCGTAGAGCGATGTCATCTGACTGTCGTACTTGTGTATGGTCTGCACGGGCTTGCGGCCGGGTGGCAGTTCGTCGATTATGCTCACGTCGAGGTCGCCGTAGATGGTCATGGCGAGTGTGCGCGGTATGGGCGTTGCGGTCATCACGAGTATGTGGGGTGGGTTCTCGCCCTTAGCCCAGAGGCGTGCGCGCTGAGCCACGCCGAAGCGGTGCTGCTCGTCGATAACCGCCACGCCGAGTCGCTGGAAACGCACGGGGTCTTCGAGCACGGCGTGCGTTCCGACGAGTATCTTCACCTCGCCGGCTATGAGGGCGTCGAGCACTTCCTGACGCCGTTTGCCCTTCACCTGCCCCGTCAGCAGTTCGACACGTATGTCGAGACCGCGCAGAAACTCCTGTATCGTGGCGAAGTGCTGCTCGGCGAGTATCTCGGTAGGCGCCATGATGCACGCCTGATAGCCGTTGCCGAGCGCTATGAGCATGGTCATGAGCGCCACGAGGGTCTTTCCGCTGCCCACGTCGCCCTGCAGCAGGCGGTTCATCTGACGGCCCGAACGCATGTCGTCGCGTATCTCGTGCACGACGCGCTTCTGCGCACCTGTGAGCTCGAACTTAAGGTTCTCGGAGTAGAAGCGGTGGAAGTCGTCGCCCACCTGCGAGAACACGTAGCCGCGGAACTTGCGGCGATGGTCGGAGGCGTAGCGCAGGATGTTGAGCTGAACGTAGAACAGCTCCTCGAACTTCAGTCGCTCGCGCGCCTTCTGCATCTCGATGGCGTTCTTCGGATAGTGGACGCAGCGCAGGGCTGTGTCGCGCGAGACGAGGTGGCGTGCGTTCACGATGAAGTCGGGCAGCGTCTCGGGTATCGGCTCCGTTATCTTCTGCAGCATCGCCTTCACCATCTTCTCCAAGGCGCGCGACGAGATGTTGCGCTTCTTCATCTGCTCGGTAGTGACGTAGTAGGGCTGCATGCCCATCTCGGAGAGCTGCAGTTCGGAGGCGCGCTCTATCTCGGGATGAGAGAACTGGAAGCGTCCGCCGTATACCGTGGGGCGTCCGAACACGATGTAGTCTTCGCCCACCTTGTAGGTCTTGTAAACGTACTGCGCACCGGAGAACCACACGAGGTCGACCACTCCCCTGCCGTCGGAGAAGTGAGCCACGACGCGCTTCTTGCGTGCCGACATCTCGAACTCCTCAAACGAGAGTATCTTGCCGCGTATCTGCACGAAAGGCATATCGCTCTGCAGTTCGTGTATGGCATAGATGCGGCTCCTATCCACATATTTATATGGATAGTACTCCAGAAGGTCGCCCCAGGTGCGCACGCCCAACTCCTTGTTGAGCACGTCCTTCTTGTTGGGGCCGACTCCCGGCAGATACATTATGTCCTGTGAGAGGATGTTCAAAACTCGTACATCATTCCTTTCTTCAACTCCTCAACGACGCCCGCGCCCTTGAACTCCTCGAGCAGTCGGTAGGCGTAGGCGAACGATGCGCCGGGACCCTTGCCCGTGATGATATTGCCGTCGGCGGTGCAAGGCTCGGCGGTGTATGTGGCGCCCTCAAGCTCTGTCTCGAAGCCCGGATAGCACGTAGCGCGCTTGCCGCGGAGCAGCCCGAGATGGCCCAGCACCATAGGCGCAGCGCAGATGGCGCCGATGAGCTTCTGCTGTTCGGCATGGCGCACGAGAGCCGCGCGCACGCCCTCATGCTCGTCGAGGTTCTTAGCGCCGGGCATTCCGCCGGGCAGCATGAGCAGGTCGGCGTCGCTGAAGTCGGCATCGGCGAACATCATGTCCGCCTTCACCTGCACGCCGTGTGCCGACGCCACCATGTCCGTAGCGTTGATGCTAACTGTCTTTACGTTGAGTCCGCCGCGGCGGAGGATGTCAACCGGAGCCAACGCCTCGATATCCTCGAATCCGTCGGCAAGAAATACGTATGCTTTTGCCATGTCGTATATGTTTACTTGTTGTTGTTCTGCATTCTTCACTTTCGGACGCAGCACGCCGAACGGATCGGCTGTCTTCGCGTCGTCCTCATCCTTTTTCTTTAGCGAATAGAATCGTGCCATATAGTTTTAGAAACTGTTTTTCTTAAAAATGTTTTTTAAAATATGATATTTCAAAATATGTTTTACAAAAATACATCTTTTATGGCTATGAAGCAAGCGTTAGGGCGTTTATTTCGCTCATTTTCAGTAAAACAAGCGGGAAACTATGCCTGCCTCTCTGCCACAAATCGCTTCAGGAGAAAGGTTAGGAAATAGGGGAAAGTATATGTGCGAAGATAACACTTTTCACATAATCCACCATACAAACACCCAAAAATTTCACATAATCGCACTATTGGAGCCCGTTTTTTCATCTTAATTGACTCAATTAGCTTTACAACTAAAACCGAAAATAGTCAGCTCAACGCTTTAACCCAAGATGTCCAAGTTGTTTTTTGCACGTTAATAGATGTTACTAAATCCAAACGCACTATAAAACAAACTTAAATACCAAAGTTTTTTCGACTGTCGCTTGCATTTTAAATTATAATATTCTATCTTCGTTGGCAAAAGGATGTATAAGCAAAAATCTAAAACTATATTGTCTTTATATCCTAAACGTGTTTACTCTCATAAAAAAGTAGAAAATTGATCCATTGCAGCAGAATAGACTGTATCTCTCATTCGTCGTAAGACTTTCATTTTTTTTATTTTGACCACTAACTCCAAAAAGAAAAACTAACAAACATCCCCTGCCACGGAAAATATCCGTTGAGCCCAAACATCCAATCTACCGTAGGTTTAATCAATCGTGTGATATCTATAATCGTAAAATGTAAAGAGTAAATAGAGTCAAACCTATTGAGATTATCATGCTTTAGTAATGATGAAATATTTTATATGTTTATTAAAGGTTTACATTAAATTTGTTTGTCGGGAACCACAAAAAGAGAAGAACCACTCACAACAAGAAAAAGACATTAACTAACAAAACCTACAAAACATGAAAAATCAATACATGACCTTGAGCATTATGCTTATTACGCTTTTCGCACAAATGGCAAAAGCGCAAAATAAGATTCCAGCACATTGGGTAAGTGGAACTCACGCGGGGCATGATTATGCCGATTTAGGCCTACCAAGTGGAACTCTATGGGCAACTTGTAACATTGGTGCCAACGCGCCCGAAGAATATGGCGATTTCTTTGCTTGGGGCGAAGTTGAGCCAAAGGATTGGTTTGTCCCAGAGAATTATCTATATCATACAGGGAAGATTATTCAAGATTCCAGATATGGTGAATTTTATGAATGCATTGATATTGGCTGGAATATAAGTGGAACAGAATATGATGCAGCAGTGAATCTATGGGGCAGTGGTTGGCGCATGCCTACACAAGAAGAGCAGTACGAACTAACAATGATGTGCTGGAGTAATGGGATAATTGAAGAGAATGATGTAAAAGGACAACGTTTCTGTGGTCCCAATACGAATAGTATTTTTATTCCAGCAGCAGGGGCGGGAGCTGGCCCTGGGGCACAATATGAACTGCCAGAAGGACAATCGGCTGTATTATGGATGGGTGAAGCGAAATGCGACATCTACAATAACGGCGTTCCAGATTCAACTACCTATGTCCCAGAAAGAGCTTATTGTATTTATTATGATACTGGTGCTGGCGCTGGAAAAATGATAGGATTAAAATATACAGGAAAAAACATACGTCCTGTATATAACCCCAAAGAGGCAACAGGCATTTTATCTGTCTCTTCGCCCCCAAAAGTATTAATTGGATATAGCGAAGGAACTTTGTCCATACATGGATTGAATAATCCTGCAACGGTGAGGGTAACAGATATGTCTGGTCGAGAGTATAAATCCGCCAAATTCGGCAGAAATGCATCTGTTGAGATGAATTTGCCACGTGGCTTCTATATCGTTTCCGTCTCTGACGCGAGCGGTACATTAACAACAAAAAAAATAATCGTAAAAAAGTAATCACATGAAAAAGTATATTCTTACAATCGTTGTGGCGTTGGGCTTAACGGCTTCAATATCAGCGCAAGCTACAGAGCTAACATTTAAGCAATGCTCACTTGATATTCGTGCCGCTTATTGGCCATTGCGGCAGATTGATTTTACATACCAAGAACTATTATCGCTTAACGACTCCACTGCCAAAGTATATAAGGGAGATGAAGTGATTGCCGAAGGTAAACTTGCCATAAACAATTATCATGAACATGACAGTTCGAATGTCTCAACTACACAACAAGGGACAGTAGAAGTAATGTTCGACGAAGCTCTTGTTCTGCCAAAAGGTGAAACTTTCACCGTGGTTATTGACGAAGGAACTTTTTACAAAGAAGGTGAGCCTGACATCGATAATGATGAAGTTAGATATTCGTTCACTATTCCCACCGACCTCGGCGAATTCCACACGGACATTGTAGACGGTTCCACTCTTGCAAAAGCAAATCTAATGACCTTCTATTGGGGTACGGAAACTGAGAGTGATGAACAACAAGCCGTCTTGTATCGCGAGGGCGTGCCAGTACGCCAGTTTCCATTTCAAGCCACATGGGATTGGGACTTAGGACAAGCATGTGTGGATTTTGGTGAATATATAAAATTCGAGAAAGGCGTAAACTTCGCCCTTGAAATACCAGAAGGAACTGTCTATGCCATGTACCGCCCCGACATCACAAACAAGAAAGCCGTATTGCATTTTGTAGGCGGCTACGAAGAGCCACTGCCATCGATTAACTACGTGTGGTGCAGCCTATTCGACAACCACCCGACGGACGTGCTAGGTGAAGTGGCATTCTACTATAATCAAGCTGTGATGCTGTCCAGTGATCCAAAGGTGCAACTGTGGTATGGCGACAATTCGGAAATGGTCAAGGAAGTGATGCCCACGCTGACGGAGGAAGACGGTCAATGGGTGCTGAAAGCCGACTTTGAAGGCACGCCGCTGACATCCGATAAAGGCTACACCATAGTCATTCCCGACGGCACTTTGATTTCCGCCAATGGCGATGTGGTGGTAAATTCGCGCAGGACGGTAAACGTGGGCGATGCCACTGGAATATCGCAAGTCGGCAATGACGCTTTGTTGCTGCGAGCAACGAAGGGAGGTATCAGCCTGACGGGCTTGCCCACCAATACGAATATTACCGTTTGCGGACTTGACGGGAAAGTGGTTTATAGCGAGACGCCCAATGCCGCGAATGTCACCGTTCCCCTAAACAATGGCCTCTACATTGTGAAAATAGGCAATGCGCTTTCGCGCAATATGTATGTAGAGAAATAGGTTGACATGTGATATACCGCGATTTGCTAAAGTAAAGATAGGAAGAAGCCCACTATAGACCATGTTCACAATGTGGTTTGTGGTGGGCTTTTTATGTTTTTGTTCTTGTGTCGACAATGACAGCCATCAATACATATTGCTATTGTCACACCCGTGGCTGTTGGCGCAGCATCATTCTGTCATAGAACGGCATCATCGATGTCCGCCTTCACCTGCACGCCGTGCGCCAATGCCACCATGTCGGTAGCGTTGATGCTAACAGTCTTTACGTCAATTCCGCCGCGGCGGAGTATATCAACCGGTGCCAACGCCTCGATGTCCTCGAATCCGTCGGCAAGAAATACGTATGCTTTTGCCATGTCGTATATGTTTACTTGTTGTTGTTCTGCATTCTTCACTTTCGGACGCAGCACGCCGAACGGATCGGCTGTCTTCGCGTCGTCCTCATCCTTTTTCTTTAGCGAATAGAATCGTGCCATATAGTTTTAGAAACTGTTTTTCTTAAAAATGTTTTTTAAAATATGATATTTCAAAATATGTTTTACAAAAATACATCTTTTATGGCTATGAAGCAAGCGTTATGGCGTTTATTTCGCTCATCTTAAGAAAAACAAGCGAGAAACTATGCCTGCCTCTCTGCCACAAATCGCTTCAGGAGAAAGGTCAGGAAATAAGGGAAAGTATAGAATTTTCCATTGAATCCTATATTCTTATAACACAATTTTATGCCGTATTTTACATCGGGATACTTGTCTTCTTTCAGCAGATTGTTTAGTGAGGCGGTAGCGTTGTCATTAGCCTTCACCTCTACCGGAATCAAAGAATCGGCATCTCTTACAAAGAAGTCCATTTCGAGTGCGGGTCTGTCGCTGTTGTAGTAATAAAGATTGTAACCCTGCTTCACAAGCATGTCTCCAACTATATTCTCATAGACAGCCCCCTTGTACGTGCCGAGATTCTTGTTGGCTCTCAAATCCTCCTGAGCTTCTTCGTCAAGAGAAGCAATCAGCAGACCAGTATCCTTATAGTAAATCTTATAAAGTTTAGGGTCGTAGTTACCCTTCAACGGAAGCTCCGGCTGATTCAGACAATAGCAGACATTGATGACTCCTGCGTCAGCCAGCCACTCTACACACCCTACATAATCTCTGTTACGTGCGTTCTTGCCTATCTTTGTTATCTGGAAACGCTTGTTCTCTTTGGCAAGGAACGTAGAGATGTGGTTATAGACAGCCTTCACCTTAGCTTTATCCAAACCTTCTACATATTTGGTGATATCTTCCTCATAGTCTTTCAGCAACTGACGCTGAATAGCCAAAGTACCGCTGAAATTGTTGTTCTTGATATACGAATCTACCACCTCTGGCATACCGCCTATAGTAACATAATCGCGGAAAAGACCGAAAAGAACGTCCATCTGCAAATTGTTTATAGGTTTGACCTCCAACATGTTCTGGTAAAGGTCGTCTATAAATTCCTCTGAATACCCTTTTGCCCATAGGAATTCTTCGAAATCCATAGAATGCATCTCATAATCTTCCTTGTAGCCAACACTGTTCGACTCTATTTCACGATAGTTGATACCCATCAATGAGCCGGAGCAAATTACATCAAACCGACCATCGAGTTTGAAAAACTTCAATGATGTGGCACAATTGGGACATGCCTGCAACTCATCAAAAAAGAAAAGCGTATCACCTGGTATAAACTTCAATTCAGGATTAAGCAAGGAGATGTTCTTCAGAATCGCATCAACTTCAAACCCATCTTCAAAGATATCCCTATACCTCTTTTGCTCTACAAAATTAATCTGAATAACACATTGATAGTTCTGGCTGGCAAACCATTCAACAGAACGAGTCTTGCCAACCTGTCGGGCACCTTTAATAATAAGTGGTTTACGGTCTGGATTGTTCTTCCATTCCAACAAGTAGTTATCTACCTTTCTTTTGAGCAGTTTATCCATATTCCGATTCATTTATTATATGTGCAAAGATAACACTTTTCACATAATCCACCTCATAAACACCCCTGTTTTTCACATAATCCGCACTTAAAACAGCTCAATTTTCACATAATCCGCCACATAAACACCCCATTTTTCACATAATCGCGCTATTGAAACCCGTTTTTTCACCTTAATTGGCTCAATTAGCTTTACAACTAAGCCCGAAAATAGTCAACTCAACGCGTTAAACAACAACAAAATGATATTGCCGTAGCAGGACAATAATATTGCCGTAGCAGGGCAATGATGCTGTGATAGCATAGTAATACCCCAGTTCGGGATAATAAATAGCTTGTAAAAAAGTTGGTAGTCCCACAAATATTTTGTATCTTTATAGCTGAGAAAGTACGTATTTTTTATAAGTGATTGAGAATGAGATAAGTTTTTATCTCATAAAAAGAAGAGGTTACGAATTAGAAATAAACAGAATGTAGCATCCTGCTGTGATTTGCATAACCATCCAAAGAACTCTTTCGGTTGCAAAGGTACGATATTTAATCGGGGATAAAGAATGTTTTAAGATTTTTTATCCTCGATTTTTTGCTTGGATAAATCTGTTTTCATTAAACCATATTCTTCTCTATTCTTTGCTATTTCCATTTCAATCCATTCAAACTTATGTGGCAATGGTTTCTGTTTTTTGAATGGTCTATTTCGTTTGCATATTCTCATCCTTTCGTGTGTTTTGTATAAAAGTCAGCCGTCGTCGAAGAAAGACAGTCCTCGTACCTCAGACTAACTTCCTCCGACTATGGCACGGCAAGAAAAATCCTTGGCGGTATGCCTTGAAATACTTCAAGACTATACTGCCAAGGACTTTTCTTTGTTTGCCGTGCTGACAACGGCTGACTTTTATAGCCACAACTCGCAGTTCCATTTTTATCGCACAATCCAAACGACATGAAACAGTGGCACGCCACCCTTTCATGTCTCAGTAGTACGGCATGAGGAAAAGTGTTTCTTTTTGTCGGTTGCAGGCTAACCGATCAAAAGAAACACCATTCCTTGATTTGCCGTACCATTTTGTTTGCATACTCCACCGCAAGAAAGAAGTCATTGATGTAAACCTCAACGACCACTTTCATGCTTGGCTGCACAGCCTTGGAGAAAACCCGATGCAAGAAGCATGGACAAGCCATACTCTTCTTTCATCGGAATTTCTCTGAAGGCTGTGCCATTCTTGTATGCGATTTCCATTTTCCTAAAAACATTTGCAAGACAGTAATTGTATCCATTTCTCAGAAATGAGTATGCGATAATCGTGCAGTCCAAAAACTTCCGTGAAGTTTCTATTTTCATTTGCCGCTCTGATTTTCTTTCCTCCACATGGTCTTTCCTTTTGGCATCAACCGTTATCGTGCAGGTGCAAAGGTATGGCAGCGGGCTTTGGAAATAAAAGGTCGAGCCTTCGGTTTTCGAAAAAATCTCCACACCGTTGGGTAGTATTTTTCCGAAAAATTCTGCTAAAATATGCCGAATAGCTAAAAATGAGCGATTTACAAGTGTTTCA
>OGKK01000143.1_pt1 | contig 27245 bp, 18 predicted proteins | sample 1572401 | NCBI WGS metagenome assembly OGKK01 (sample SAMEA2582155, study PRJEB24529) | metagenome | biome: Human gut stool | place: China | collected 2011 | reverse complement strand
ATTGGAGAGTGATAAGATTTTAGCAGTTATTGTAATGGAAGGCAATATTATCCGTAATAAAGTGATTGATGTCAGTGAGGCACTTTCACAGGAAAATATTTTAAAGCTGAACATTCTGTTAAATACTACACTGACGGGGCTGACGTTGGAACAGATGAATTTAAGCATCGTATCCAAGATGGAGAATCAGGCAGGTGAACATATTAAACTTGTCAAAGAAGTTCTTGATGCGATAGTAGAAACCATAAACAGTGCAGATGATCTTAAGATATACACAAGTGGTGCTACTAATATATTTAAGTATCCTGAACTTAGTGATTCAACTAAAGCAAGTGAGCTTATATATGCCTTGGAGGAAAAACAGGGCTTGTCTGGACTTGTTAATGACAAGGATGATTCAGATAAGACTGAAGATGATAACCACGGCATTCAGGTATATATAGGAAATGAAACACCGGTTGAGTCCATGAAGGACTGTAGTGTGGTAACAGCCACATATGAATTGCAGGATGGAATGAAGGGAACAATTGGTATTATTGGACCGAAGCGTATGGATTATGAAAAGGTTGTTGATACCTTAAAAGAGATGCAGACGCATTTGGATGATGTATTTAAGAAAACTTAGGAAAGGTTGGTATTGAAGTGTCAAAGGATGTAAAGAAAAAGAAATCAGAAGAGACAGTTCAGGATGAAGTAAAGAATCAGGAGACTGATGCTAAGAAAAAAGAAGCCTGCAACTGCGAATCAGAATGTAAGGCTGATGAAAGTCAGAATACATGTGAAGCTGATGAATCAGACAAGGCCGAGGCACAGGATGAGAGCACTGAGAGCTCTAAGAAGAAAGATCCTAAGGATGCAGTTATAGAAGAACTTCAGGATAGAGTAAAGAGGCAGATGGCTGAGTTTGATAATTTCAGAAAGAGAACAGAGAAAGAGAAATCTACTATGTTCGAGATGGGAGCCTCAGATATCATTAAGAAGCTTTTACCTATTGTTGATAACTTCGACAGAGGATTTAAGAGTGTGACAGATGAGGAACTTGAAACTCCATTCGCTAAGGGAATGGATATGGTTCACAAGCAGCTTTTAAAGATGCTTGAGGATGCAGATGTTAAGCCTATTGAAGCTTTAGGCGGTGAGTTCAATCCGGATTTTCACAATGCAGTAATGCATGTTGAGGATGATTCAGTTGGAGAGAACATCGTAGTTGAAGAGTTTGAGAAGGGCTACACATACAGAGACCAGGTTATAAGACACAGCATGGTCAAGGTTGCTAACTAGCGATAAGCCAGAAAGCATATGTAACACAAGGTATTAATCAATTTAATTATAGAAAGGACATTTTATTATGGGAAAGATTATTGGTATTGATTTAGGTACAACTAATTCTTGCGTAGCTGTAATGGAAGGTGGTAAGCCAGTTGTTATCGCTAACGCAGAAGGTTTAAGAACTACTCCTTCAGTAGTTGCATTTTCAAAGACAGGAGAGAGACTTGTAGGTGATCCTGCAAAGCGTCAGGCAGTTACTAATGCTGATAAGACAATCTCTTCTATCAAGAGACATATGGGTACAGATTACAAGGTTGAGATTGATGGAAAGAAATATACTCCACAGGAAATCTCAGCTATGATTTTACAGAAGTTAAAGTCAGATGCAGAGAATTATCTTGGTGAGAAGGTTACAGAGGCAGTTATAACAGTTCCTGCTTACTTCAACGATGCACAGCGTCAGGCTACTAAGGATGCTGGTAAGATTGCAGGTCTTGATGTAAAGCGTATTATCAACGAGCCTACAGCAGCAGCTTTAGCTTATGGTCTTGATAATGAACATGAGCAGAAGATTATGGTTTACGATTTAGGTGGTGGTACATTCGATGTGTCTATTATCGAAATCGGTGATGGTGTAATTGAAGTTCTTGCTACAGCTGGTAATAACAAGCTTGGTGGTGATGATTTCGATAATGCTGTTACACAGTATATGTTAAATGATTTCAAGGCTAAGGAAGGCGTTGACCTTTCTAAGGATACAATGGCTCTTCAGAGACTTAAGGAAGCAGCTGAGAAGGCTAAGAAGGAACTTTCAAGCACAACTCAGACAGAAATCAATCTTCCTTACATCACAGCTACAGCTGAAGGACCAAAGCACTTTGAGATGACTCTTACAAGAGCTAAATTCGATGAATTAACACATGACCTTGTAGAAAAGACTGCAGAGCCAGTTAAGAATGCACTTTCAGATGCAGGTCTTACAGCTTCAGAGCTTTCAAAGGTATTATTAGTTGGTGGTTCTACAAGAATCCCTGCTGTACAGGATAAGGTTAAGTCATTAACAGGACATGAGCCAAGCAAGACTCTTAACCCAGATGAGTGTGTAGCTATCGGTGCTTCTATCCAGGGTGGTAAGTTAGCTGGTGATGCAGGTGCTGGTGATATCCTTCTTCTTGATGTAACACCACTTTCACTTTCAATCGAGACAATGGGTGGTATTGCTACAAGACTTATTGAGAGAAATACAACTATTCCTACAAAGAAGAGCCAGATTTTCTCTACAGCTGCTGATAACCAGACAGCCGTTGATATCAACGTTGTACAGGGTGAAAGACAGTTTGCCAGAGATAACAAGTCACTTGGACAGTTCAGACTTGATGGTATCCCTCCAGCAAGAAGAGGTGTTCCACAGATTGAAGTTACATTTGATATCGATGCCAATGGTATTGTAAATGTATCTGCTAAGGACCTTGGAACAGGTAAGGAACAGCACATCACAATTACTGCTGGTTCTAACATGTCTGATGAAGATATCGATAAGGCAGTTAAGGAAGCTGCTGAGTTCGAGGCTCAGGATAAGAAGCGTAAGGATGCTATTGATGCACGTAACGAAGCTGATTCAATGGTATTCCAGACACAGAAGGCTATGGATGAGGCAGGCGACAAGCTTGATGCTTCTGACAAGGCTGCAGTTGAGACTGACCTTAACGCATTAAAGGCACTTGTTGATGGTTCTGACCCAGAAAACATGACAGCTACAGAGGTTGATTGAAATTTTGCTGACCAGGTAATACTTATGGAAAGAGCTCAGAAGCTTTTCGCTAAGTTATATGAGTCACAGCAGGCTGCTGGTGGTGCAGGCCCAGACATGGGAGCAGGTGCAGGTCCTGATATGGGTGCTGGTGCTTCTAATGGTTCAGCTCCATACGGTGATGATGTAGTTGACGGAGATTACAAAGAGGTTTAATTGTCAGCAATAACTGACTGGAATAAGGACTGCATGGGGTGTAAACTCCGTGCAGTTTCTGTTGATTAAATAAGAAAGAGGAAGCAATCATGGCAGATAAGAGAGATTATTATGAAGTCCTTGGCGTGCCTAAGGATGCCGATGACGCTGCTATTAAGAAAGCATACAGACAACTTGCAAAGAAATATCATCCTGATATGAATCCAGGGGATAAAGAAGCTGAAATAAAATTCAAAGAGGCTTCTGAAGCTTATGCGGTGTTAAGCGATGCTGAAAAGAGAAGACAGTATGACCAGTTTGGCCATGCCGCATTTGAAGGCGGAGCAGGTGGAGCTGGAGCAGGTGGCTTCGATTTCGATTTTGGTGACATGGGAGATATTTTCGGAGATCTCTTTGGCGGTATGTTCGGAGGCGGCGGAAGCAGACGAAACAGCAATGGACCAAGAAGAGGTGCTGATGTAAGAGTTAATGTAAGAATTACATTTGACGAGTCAGTAAGGGGAACAACCAAGAAGATAGATGTTACATTAAAGGATGAGTGCTCAAGCTGTCACGGTACAGGAGCTAAGCCTGGTACATCACCAGAGACCTGTAGCAAATGTGGTGGCCGTGGACAGGTAACTTTCACACAGCAGTCATTCCTTGGAATGGTAAGAAGCCAGCAGCCATGTCCTGACTGTCATGGAACTGGTAAGATAATTAAGGAGAAGTGTCCGGATTGTTACGGAACAGGCTATATAAGCAGCAAGAAGACTATTGAAGTCAATATCCCAGCTGGTATCGATAATGGCCAGTGCGTACGTATACAGGGCAAAGGTGAGCCGGGAGTTAATGGCGGACCAAGAGGTGATCTCTTAGTTGCTGTTATTATCTCAGCAAGCACAGAATTTGAAAGAGACGGATACAATATATTCTCTAATGTTGTAATAAGCTATCCAACAGCGGTACTTGGCGGTGAAATCAAGGTTAAGACTGTTGATGGAGAAGTATTGTACGAAGTTAAGCCGGGAACAGCATCAGGTACAAGAGTAAGACTTAAAGGCAAAGGTATGCCAAGTGTAAGAAATGCAGCACAGAGAGGCGATCATTATATCACTTTAATAGTTGATATTCCTACAAAGCTTAATCAGGAGCAGAAGGACGCACTTATGGCATATGAAAAGGCGCTTACAGGCAATGAAAGACACGGTAAGAAGAAAGGTCTTTTCGGCAAATAAATACTATAGCTTACATATGTAATGTAAGTTTACACTCACCCCACAATGTGGTAAAATCCTACATTGTGGGGTATTATATTTATATGTATAATTCCTTATTGTAAAGATTGGAGATTAAAGCAGTAATATGAATTTAGAGACAAGATATAACGAACTTAATAAAGATTACGGTGCATATGAGCTTGTGAACATTGAAAAGCTTAATGACCTTAATTCCGTAGGACTTTTATTAAAGCATAAGAAATCAGGTGCGAGAGTTGCAATTATTTCTAATGATGATGATAACAAGGTATTTTCTATAGGTTTTAAGACACCACCGGATAATGACACGGGAATGCAGCATATAATTGAACATTCTACCTTGTGTGGTTCAAGAAAATATCCGGTTAAAGACCCATTTGTAGAATTATGCAAGGGTTCTCTTAACACATTTCTTAATGCAATGACTTATCCGGATAAGACAGTATATCCTGTTGCAAGCTGCAATATGGCAGATTTCAAGAATATTATGGATGTCTATATGGATGCGGTATTCTATCCTGCAATGTATGAGCATGAGGAGATATTCAAGCAGGAAGGCTGGCATTATGAGCTTGAAGATGTAGATGGAGAGCTTGCTTATAACGGAGTTGTATTTAATGAGATGAAGGGTGTGTATTCTTCAGCAGATGATGTGCTTTCAAGATATACATTTGTATCACTCTTCCCTGATTCTGAATACAAGAATGAATCCGGTGGTGACCCTGAGGCTATACCACAGCTTAAGTATGAAGATTTCATTAAGTATCACAAGGAATATTATCATCCTGTGAACAGTTATATCTATCTGTACGGAGATATTGATGTTGATGAGAGGCTTGAATATCTTAATAACGAATACCTCTCAGCTTTTGATAAGAATGATGTCAATATAGATGCCGAGGTAACTTTCCAGAAAGCATTTGACGCACCTAAGTATGAGACAAGAGAGTATGCAATTACTGATGATGAGCCAGAGGAGGATAACACTTATCTTTCTTACAATGTTGTTATCGGAACATCAACAGACCCAGTAAGCTATCTTGCATTACAGATTCTTGATTATGCACTTATCATGGCACCGGGTGCTCCGCTTAAGCAGGCACTTATTGATGCCGGAATTGGAACAGATGTGTATAGTGTGTTAGAGACTTCTGTGTATCAGCCGGTGTATTCAATTATTACTAAGAATGCGAATGAAAGTGACAGAGACAGATTTGTGAGTGTTGTTGAAGACACGCTTTCTGATATTGTTAAGAACGGTCTTAGCAAGAGAATGGTTAAGGCAGGAATCAACTATTACGAATTCAAATACAGAGAAGCTGATTTTGGACCATATCCAAAGGGACTTATGTATTATCTCACAATGATGGACAGCTGGCTTTATGATGAGAACAAGCCATTTGTTCATGTTGAGGCAGGTGAGACATTTGAAATAATCAAGAAGAATTCAGAGAATGGCTTCTTTGAGAAATTCATTGAAGACAATATTATTAATAATAATCATGAGGTAGTGTTAAGCCTTGTTCCAAAGCATGGACTTGCAGAGGAGAAGGAAGCAAAGGAAGCAGAGCAGCTTGCAAAGTATAAGGCAACACTTTCCAAGGAAGAACTGGAAGAGCTTGTTAAGCAGACAAAGGCATTAAAGGAATATCAGGATACACCTTCAAGCCAGAAGGATCTTGAGAAGATTCCACAGCTTGAGTTAAAGGATATCACAAGAGAGCCGGCTAAGTTATATATTGACCCTAAGAAGATTGGTGGTGTTGATGTAATCCACCACAATATGTTCACTAATGGAATTGCATATATAATGATGTGCTACGACTGTAAGAATGTGCCTGATGAACTGCTTCCATATATCGGACTTTTAAGCTCGGTTCTTGGACTTATGGATACTGAAAAGTACACATATACAGAGCTGACAAATGAAATCAATATTAACTGTGGTGGAATCTCAACTGATGCTGCCATATACACAGATAATAAGGATTTTGACAAATGTACTATCATGTATGAGGTTAAGGGTAAGGTTCTCTATGACAATATCCAGTTCGTCCTTGATATGATGAATGAAATTATATATAAGACAAAGTTCTCAGATTATAAGAGACTTAAAGAGATAATTGCGAAGCTTAAGTCAAGAATGGAAAGCACAATGACAAGTGCAGGACATTCAACAGCAATGCTTGCAGGTATGGCACAGTTCTCAAGAAATGCATATTATTCTAACGAGATGAGAGGATATGGGTTCTATGAGCTTATACAGAAGCTTGACTCACAGTTTGATGAGCTTAAGGAAGATATCTCAGATAAGTTAAGCAAACTTGTCGATTATATATTCCACAAAGAGAATATTATTGTCAGCTTTACTGCTGATGATAAAGGATATGATGCATTTGCACCTGCCTTCGGAAAGTATGCGGAAGAATTGAAAAAATCGGACATGCCAGCATGCGAAAGAAAGTACACACCTGCAAATGTCAAGACAGGATATACTTCAGCTTCACAGGTTCAGTATGTTGCAAGATGTGGCAATTTCAGGGATGGAGGATATGAATACACAGGAGCATTAAGAGTGCTTAAGGTTATATTCTCGTATGATTATCTCTGGATTAATGTAAGAGTTAAAGGCGGCGCATACGGTTGCATGAGCGGTTCTTACAGAAACGGTGACATGTATATGGTTTCTTACAGAGACCCTAACTTAAGAAAGACTAACGATATATATGAAAATGCAGCAGACTATCTTGAACATTTTGATGTAAGCGACAGGGATATGGTCAAGTTCATAATAGGAACAATCGGTGATATAGATACACCTATGAATCCGGCAGCAAAGGGAACAAGATCATTTGGTGCATACATCTGTAACACAGATTATGAATCACTCAAGAAAGAAAGAGGTCAGGTTCTTGACTGTAATGTAGAAAGAATAAGAGAGCTTGCTCCACTTGTAAGATGTGCAATGGATGAGAATTATTTCTGCGTTGTGGGAAGCAGCAAGGAAATCAATAAAGAGAGTGAGCTTTTTGATAAGATACAGCCACTTATCAAGGTGCAGGGATAATAGAAAGGAAGAATGTATGAATTTAGATGAGATGCTTGCAGCCAGTGGAATTACCGGGGGTGCTAAGGCAGAGAACACAAGAACTAAGACAGGCTTTGTAACATTTATAGGAAGACCTAATGTTGGTAAGTCAACACTTATGAATCAGATAATCGGACAGAAGATTGCGATTACTTCTAACAAGCCTCAGACTACAAGAAACAGAATACAGACTGTATACACTGATGAGCGAGGACAGATTGTTTTCGTTGATACTCCGGGTATCCACAAGGCTAAGAACAAGCTTGGTGAATACATGGTTGGTGCGGCAGAGAAGACAATCAGTGAGGTTGACCTTATATGCTGGCTTGTTGAGCCTACAACACATCTTGGAGCTGCCGAGGAGCATATCGTTGAGAAGCTTAAAGAGTGTAAGACTCCTATAGTTCTTGTTATCAATAAGACTGACACAATTAAGAAAGAGGAGATTCTACCGGTTATTGACTGCTACAGAAAGGAACTTGATTTCGTTGATATTGTTCCTGTGTGCGCAAGAAACGGCAATAATGTTGACGACCTGCTTGATGTTATATTCTCACATCTTGATTATGGTCCGATGTACTATGATGAAGATACAGTAACAGACCAGCCAATGAAGCAGATTGTTGCAGAGCTTATAAGAGAGAAGGCACTTCATGCATTAAATGACGAGATTCCACACGGAATCGCGGTTGTTATTGACAGCTTCAAGGAAAGAAGAAATGCAAGAGGTCCTATAACAGATATCGACGCTACTATCATATGCGAAAGAGATTCTCACAAAGGAATTATTATCGGCAAGGGCGGCGAAATGCTTAAGAAAATCGGAACTAATGCAAGATATGAGATTGAGAAGCAGCTTGACATGAAGGTTAATCTTAAGCTATGGGTAAAAGTTAAGAAGGAATGGCGCGACAGTGATATTCTTCTTAAGAACTTCGGATATGACAAGAAGAAGGACAAATAATATACATGACAGGAGGGTGCGATGGCGGAGGTTACTACTGTTACAGGCATGATACTTTCCGCCATGCCTGTCGGGGAATATGACAGAAGACTGGTTATACTGACTAAGGAGTATGGCAAGATAACTGTATTTGCGAAAGGTGCGAGAAAGCCTAACAGCGCATTGATTGGTGTTACGAGAAGCTTTATATTCGGAACATTTGAGGTGTACCGTGGACGCGAATCATATACGATGTATAAAGCATCGGCTAAGGAGTACTTTGAAAATGTGGTAAATGACCTTAATGCCGTGTGCTACGCCTGCTATTTTGCTGAGATTGCAGATTATTATGGCAGGGAGAATCTTGATGCATCAGAAATGATTAATCTGCTTTATATCACTCTTAAGGCATTGGGCAGAGGTGCTGTCAGCCATGAACTTATAAGATTCATATACGAGATAAGAATGATTGCAGTCAACGGTGAATGTCCGGATTTCTTCACATGTCACGAATGCGGCAGAGAAGATAATCTGTATGTATATTCATATTCAAGAAACGGACTATGCTGTAAGAATTGTGCCACAAATGTATATGATGGAATTACACTTTCGGGCTCAACGGTATATACACTCCAGTATATTGTTACAACACAGCTTAACAGGCTGTATTCATTTACAGTTACAAAGGAAGTTCAGGAAGAATTAAGGCTTGTGGTGAACAGGCTGGAAAGCATTGTGTTTGATAAAGAATTTAAGTCGAAGGAAATGCTTAATCTGACCATATAAATATTACATAAACTGGCTATGTTATCATATGCCAGTTTTTTGTATATTAAAAGATAAAGATTTTATGTGTGGACTGCAGTCAGATTATGGCAGAATTGTCATATAACAGGCTGTCAGGTTTAGACCACATTTAGACGAAAGGAGAGACAATATGCCAGAGAATAATGTGTCTCATAATAACCAGAAGAAAATAGCAGCAATTAATGATTATTCTGGTTTTGGAAGATGTTCTATTGCAGTTGAACTGCCTGTTATATCAGCAATGAAAATTCAATGCTGTCCAATGCCTACATCGATATTTTCTAATCATACAGGCTTTGACAGCTTTTATTTTAAAGATTTCACAGAGAATATGCCACCTTATATGGCAGAGTGGAAGAAGTTAAACCTTAAATTTGATGGAATTGTAACAGGATTCTTAGGTTCACATAATCAGATTGCTATTGTTGAAGAATTTTTCAAGAATTTCAAGACGGAAGATAATATTGTTGTTATCGACCCGGTTATGGGTGATTACGGAAATCTGTATCCGACATATACTGATGAGACATGTCAGGAGATGAAGAAGCTTGTAAAATATGCAGATATTCTTACTCCGAACCTCACAGAAGCATGTATTATAACTGACGAGCCATACAGACCGGATTATTCCAATGATGAGCTTAAAAAAATTGCAATGAAGCTTGTTGCAATGGGACCATCCAAGATTGTTATTACAGGAATCCAGCGGGGCCATTATATTGGTAATTACTGTTACGAAAAGAACAGGGAAGACTATCTTATTAAGACTATGAAGGTTGGAACACAGCGTTCCGGAACAGGAGATATATTTGCATCTATAATAGCTGCAGATGCTGTAAATGGTGTGAATTTCCATGAGTCAGTAAGAAAAGCATCTACATTTATAAAAAAATGCATACTCAAGGCTATAGAGATGGATATTCCTCTGACAGACGGTGTGCCGTTTGAGGAACTGCTGACTACGTTGAAGTAAAAAGGAGAAGAATTACAATGGAGATATTATATAAGGTTCATAATAATTTATATGTTAATTTGACTAACAAATGTCCATATTCATGTACTTTCTGTTTAAGACAGACAATGGACAGAATCGGAGAGTCAGGCAGACTCTGGCTTGAGAGAGAACCATCATATGATGAGGTTATTGCTGAATTTGAGAAGTTCAATATGGATGAGTACGAAGAAGTCGTATTCTGCGGATTCGGAGAACCGACAGAAAGATTCGATGTTCTTATTAAGGTTGCTGAGTATGTCAAGAAAACATATGGCAAAAAGACAAGAATCAACACTAACGGAGTTGGAAATCTTGTTAATGGCAGAGATATTGTGCCAGAGATGGAAGGCCTTATTGACACAATATCTATCAGTCTTAACAATCCACACAAAGATGAATACAATGCACTTGTAAGAAGTAAGTTCGGCGAAAAATCATTTGATGAAATGATAAGCTTCGCAAAGGAATGTACCAGGTATATCCCTAATGTTGTTCTTACAACAGTTGACACAACCATATCTCACGAGGAAGAGGCAGAGTGCCAGAAGCTATGTGATGAGATAGGGGCTGCTTACAGGATTCGTCCCTGGGAGGATTAATGCATAGTTATGTTGAATTGCTATTATGGGAAACCTGGTGGCAAATATGGTTGTAATTGAATAAAATTGCTACGGTGTTAAGAGGGGGCTTGCTGATTGTTGCATATCAGCAGGTACTCCTCTATCTTTGACTCTGCAATAACTCCTGATAGTGGATTGGAAGATGTTTCAAATGTCATTATTAAATTAATTCCCGGAATAATATTCCCAGCTATGTATCTGGATATTTTTCTTGAAGCATTAAGAGAGTATTGCGGGTCATCCATCATGCCAAAATGTTCCCAGTAAACAAGCTGTCCAGATATAGGATTAAATAATGTGAAATCAGGATAGAAACTTATGTTGTCAAGCTTTAGTTCACATTCATATCGGTATGGAATTCCATACTGGTTAAGTAACAAGTCAATCATAGCTTCGGACTTCGACCTGACGACATTGCCGGATGTACATGGATGCTTAAGCGCTTGTGGGTATGCTTCGTTGTGATTATATTCTTCAGACAGCCATGAATCAATGACAGGCTGAAACTGTTCATTGTGGAAATCTCTGAATAAATCCCGGTTGCAATATATATGCTTGGAATTCTCTGGATAGTCTGTAAGCAGTTTCCTAAAATCGTTATCTTTTAATAATAATTCGGATTGGATATTGGTGCTGTTACATTGCTTGTATGTGGAAAGAAGCCTTTTATTATCTTCAATTCTTGATAACAAAAATTTTTTCAAGGCAAGCTTGGAAGCAAGATGTCTGTCTTTCTTGTGTATGTAAGATATATTATTCCCATCGCTTAGAAACCACTTAATATAACGTCCATTATGTGTGCAATTGAGCTTGCCATCAGGCAGATTCTTTACAATGCTTTCATCATAATGTATGGCAGATGAAAGCTGGCTGATAATTTCTGAAATGTTGTAATTGATAAACAAGAAATATCCTCCTTCTAATGCGTTGCGATTATAATAAGAATATAAAATATTCTGGCATTAAAGTCAAGCAATAATTTATAAAATATTCACAAACGACAAATGCATGCGTGGAAGCGGCGGATTGGACGTTGAAGCGGTGGGAAGGCGGGAGGAAGTCCAAAAGGAGTGAGAAAGAGCGGCGGATTGGACGTTGAAGCAGCGGGAAGCACGGAGTAAGTCCAAAAGGAGTGAGAAAGAGCGGAGGATTGGACGTTGAAGCGGTGGGAAGCACGGAGGAAGTCCAAAACAAGATTCCCATCAACCTCTTGCTAATCAGCACTAAATGTTATAAAATGATTAAGATTATGTAGCAGCCGATGCAGTTCGATGTAGTCAGGCTGTTGCCTTTAGGAGGATTATATTATTATGGAAAAGACAATGGAGAAAATTGTTTCTTTAGCTAAGGCAAGAGGATTTGTTTACCCAGGTTCTGAAATCTATGGCGGATTAGCTAATACCTGGGATTATGGTAACCTTGGTGTTGAGTTAAAGAACAATGTTAAGAAGGCATGGTGGCAGAAGTTCGTACAGGAAAGCCCATACAATGTAGGAGTTGACTGTGCAATTCTTATGAACCCTCAGACTTGGGTAGCATCAGGTCATCTTGGTGGATTTTCTGATCCATTAATGGACTGCAAGGAATGTCATGAGAGATTCAGAGCAGATAAACTTATAGAAGACTGGGCAGACGAGAATTCATATGATCTCGGCGGTTCAGTTGATGGATGGACACAGGAGCAGATGAAGAATTTCATCGATGAGAAGAATATCTGCTGTCCTTCATGTGGAAAGCATAACTTCACAGATATAAGACAGTTTAACCTTATGTTTAAGACATTCCAGGGTGTAACTGAGGATGCCAAGAACACAGTATATTTAAGACCAGAGACAGCTCAGGGTATCTTCGTTAACTTCAAGAATGTTCAGAGAACATCAAGAAAGAAAGTACCTTTTGGTATCGGACAGATTGGTAAGTCATTCCGTAATGAGATTACACCAGGTAACTTCACATTCAGAACAAGAGAGTTCGAGCAGATGGAATTAGAGTTCTTCTGCAAGCCTGGAACAGATCTTGAGTGGTTCACATACTGGAGACAGTACTGTATCGACTGGCTTAAGGCATTAGGAATGAAAGAAGATGAGATGAGAGCAAGAGATCATTCACCAGAAGAACTCTGCTTTTACTCTAAGGGAACAACAGATATCGAATTCCTCTTCCCATTCGGATGGGGCGAGCTCTGGGGTATCGCTGACAGAACAGATTATGATCTTACACAGCATCAGACAGTATCTGGTGAAGATATGTCATACTTTGATGATGAAGCTAAGGAGAAGTATATACCATATGTTATCGAGCCTTCACTTGGTGCGGACCGTGTAACATTAGCATTCCTTTGCTCAGCTTATGATGAGGAAGAGCTTGAAGGCGGAGATGTAAGAACGGTTCTTCATTTCCATCCTGCATTAGCACCAGTTAAGATAGGTATTCTTCCACTTTCTAAGAAGTTAAATGAAGGTGCAGAAAAGGTGTATACAGAACTTTCTAAGTATTACAATTGTGAGTTTGATGACAGAGGTAATATTGGAAAGAGATACAGAAGACAGGATGAGATTGGTACACCATTCTGTATCACATATGATTTTGATTCAGAAGAAGATGGTGCTGTAACTGTAAGAGACAGAGATACAATGCAGCAGGAAAGAATAAAGATAGCAGATCTTAAGGCGTATTTTGAAGATAAGTTCAGATTTTAATTGATAAAAGAACAGAATTTAAATCGATAATTAAAAGGAAAGAATTATGCTGTGTACTAAATGTGGTCAGGAATATGAGGGCAGTCAGTGTCCGAGATGTGATGGACCTGTTATATTAGTTAACAACAGTGATTATCTTGCCAGAAGAAAAGCATATGAGGAGAAGCAGGCTTTGAAAGAGAGGTCTGCTTCTTCTGATAAAAAAGAGGAATCACAGAGTGACTATGGACAGGCATTAGCAAAACGCGTGCAGGCGATAAAGAATCAGAGCAGAAACAAGACAGAAAGTAAGAAGCAGAGTCAGAACAGAAGCAAAGCGGACAGCAGAAAGCAGGGACAAAGTAGCGGAAAAACAGGTGGCAACAGGAATGGTAATCAGGAAAAGCCACAGATAAGAATTGCACGACATAAAGTAAACAAAAGAATGAAAATGATAGCGGCAGCGCTGATAGCAGTAGTGCTTATTGGTGTCGCAGCATTTGGAATATACAAGCTTGCAACTAAGAAGAATTATGCTCTTTATGTAAGCTACAACGGAAAGATATATGATATAGCAGGGCTGGACAGCAATTATGTGTGTGATGAAAGTGATGCAATATTTGCGGCAGACAGTAAGACTTTCTATACAGCACAGTGGCCGGAACAGATAGATTCAGGTAAGAATATCTTAAGCGTTGCGAGTGACAATGGAAAGTATTTTGTTACGGTAACATATGATGAGTCCAACTCGTCTGGCAGATATTCAATGTACATATGGAGTAAGGACGAATGTGTTCTTGTGTCAGAAGATAATCTGCAGAAAGAGATTATGTATATCTCTGATGACGGTCTTGTTATATACACGAATATTAATATTATTAATGACGAGGGTTCTACTAATGGAACAAGCCTCGCCATGAGCAGAGTCAAAGAAGTTAAGAAACAGCCTGAGGCACAGACAACTCTTATAGAGGGTAATCTTAATAAGGCATATGTGTATGAGTCAAAGCACCTGATAGTATGTCTTACTAATGCAGGCTCATTGTATACATATGATTATGAAAAAAAAGAAAAGCCGGTTTCAGTTGCAGATGCAGTTATGCAGTTATGGCCGGTGTCAGAGAACATGACAGGTGTGTATACAGCGAATGCAGACAGCCTTAATACAAGAAAAGATGTGGATACATTGCTGTATTCTAAGAGTGATGGAGTATATTATTACTCATGCAAAGATGCATCTGCGTATAAGATAGACAGGAAGACAGACAATGATGCAGATTATGTATTTGATAGAGACAATTCGCTTATATACAGAATTTCAGGTACATCAATGACATCAGCACTTATCAGAGAAACTAAAGTGAGTGAGTATGTGGATGTTGATTCTATGACTAAGGAAAAGAATTACATATATAATTCATCAGATGGTCAGATAGTGTATGTTAATGCGAAAGGACAGCTTCGAGTAGTTGATAACAACAAGATTACAGACATTGCGTCAGATGTTAATGCAGGTTCATTATCTAAAGTGTATAATAAAAGTAAGGCTTTAACATATGTTTCAGGCGGCAGGCAGTACTATATGGATAACATTAAGAGCAAAGCTGTTGCAATTCTGGAATCAGATGCAGTTACAGATACAGAGGGAACATATTTTTACAAGAACCGAATCTATGCGTATGATGCTGATAATATTCTTTATTCTAATACACTGAAGGGAAATGATATCAGCAATATAGGCTACGTTGAAAGATTGTGGCTTGGAACAGAACTAAGATAATTGCAAATGTATTAAAACAGGTATAAGTTATGGATTTATTTGAATATATGCGTGAAAACAATAAGAATACAGAATCTCCATTGGCTATGAGATTAAGACCGGAAACACTCGATGAAATGGTAGGACAGTCTCATATAATCGGAAAGGACAAACTGCTTTACAGGGCAATTAAGGCAGATAAGCTTAGCTCAGTAATATTTTATGGTCCACCTGGAACAGGAAAGACAACTTTAGCTAGAATAATTGCTAATACAACAAGTGCAGAGTTTAATCAGGTTAATGCCACAGTTGCCGGAAAGAAGGATATGGAAGAGGTTGTTGCCAAGGCGAAAGACAATCTTGGAATGTATGGAAGAAAGACCATTCTTTTCGTAGACGAGATTCACCGCTTTAATAAGGGACAGCAGGATTATCTGCTTCCATTTGTTGAGGATGGAACAATAATTCTTATTGGTGCAACGACAGAGAATCCGTACTTTGAAGTAAATGGAGCTTTAATATCAAGGTCAATAATATTTGAATTAAAACCACTAGAGAAAGAAGATATCAAGACAATAATAAAGCGTGCTGTGTATGATGAGAAGAAGGGCATGGGAAGCTACAATGCAGCAATAGACGATGATGCACTGGAATTCCTTGCAGATATATCCAACGGAGATGCGAGAAATGCACTTAATGCCATTGAACTTGGAATACTCACAACAGACAGATCAGATGATGGAGTTATACATATAGATCTTGCAACAGCACAGGAATGTATCCAGAAGCGCTCGGTAAGATATGATAAAGAGGGTGACAACCACTATGATACAATATCAGCATTTATTAAGAGCATGAGAGGCTCAGACCCTGATGCAGTAAGCTATTATCTTGCCAAGATGCTGTATGCAGGTGAAGATATTAAATTCATAGCAAGACGAATAATGATATGTGCCAGTGAGGATGTAGGCAATGCTGATCCTAATGCACTGCAGGTTGCAGTGGCTGCGGCACAGGCTGTTGAGCGCATCGGAATGCCGGAAGCACGTATTATATTAAGTCAGGCGGCACTCTATGTTGCGACAGCACCTAAGAGTAATGCATGTTACATGGCAATTGATAAGGCACTTGATGTAGTTAAGAATTCAAAGACTGCACCGGTTCCTGTACATTTGCAGGATGCCCATTATAAGGGCAGTGCCAAGTTAGGACACGGTGTAGGATACTTATATGCACATGATTATCCTAATCATTATGTCAGACAGCAGTATCTTCCGGATGCTTATGTGAATGAAAAATTCTATGAGCCGGGAGATATGGGATATGAGAGGGATATTAAGAAACATTTGGATAAGATTAAGTCGGAGGCATAGTTTCCAATGAGGGATTACATAAACAGACTTTCAAGAGGCAATTCAATTATTAAAGTACCAAAGCTGTCATGTAGTGAGGAACAGATTACTATGGATATTATGTGTAATACAGTTGCTACAGGAAGCTTCATATGTGATGCCACCGATAAGGTTTATGGAATGGTCTATGCTGATAATGAGAGGGTAAAGATTTTTTCAGAACAATTTGGTGGTACGCATATTATAACTGAATATCAGGTGGACGCTTCCGGACTTGAAGAAAATGATGAGATAGAGGGAACATTTACAGTAGTATGTAATGCCGGCGAGAAAAAGATACCATTTGTATTCAGATGTATGAAAGAGAATCAGGATGATATAAGAAATCATGTTAAGACTGAAGCAGTTGTTCTACACATTGATAACGAAGAGAATACAATTATACACAAAGATGAAGCAGAGCAGTTTGAATGTGTGCTTATAAAGAGTGGCACAGAAGAAACAGAGATTGATATATATGCAGATGCAGATTTTATTGAATTAGAGAAAGGCAGCTTATCAACTGATGATTTTGCAGGTGACAGGGCTGTAATTAAATATATAGTTAATCCACAGAAAATGCATGCAGGCAACAACTATGGATATATACATATAGTAAGTTATACGCAGCATTTAAAGATAAATGTGAGTGTTATATGTAAGAAAGCTGACGAATCGGAAGATTTTGAAGTCAGAAGAGAAGAAAAACTGGCACGATATAAGCTTACAAAGCTTTATCTTGATTTCAGAATGAAGAAAATCAAAAAAGAAAAATGGATTGCTGAATCTATGCAGACGGTTGACCGAATAAGGGGAATTAAGGGGACAGATGTATTTTATGATATTGCGCAGATACAACTGCTTATAGCGTCCGGAAGAGAGGAAACAGCAACACAGATATATAATAATATCAAGAAAGATATAGTCGGAAGAATTGGTGAAAATGTAGAACTTTACTGCTATTTTCTGTATGTTTCGACACTTATTGTGCGTGAAGAGGAGTACACGGCGCAGGTTTTATCACAGGTTAAGAAGTTCTTTGAGAATGGCTATGATACATATAGAATACTATGGATACTGTTTTACCTGAGTACAGATTCAGATAATAAGAGCATAAGACTTGTAAGAATAAAGGATGTAATTAATTCGGGATGCGTAAGCCCTGTTATGTATATTGAGGCTATGAATATTATTAATGCACAGCCTGTTTTACTACGGGTGCTTAATCAGTTTGAAATGCAGGTTATTAATTATGGATGCAGGAACGACATTATTAGCGAGAAGCTTGCGATGCAGATTGCAGATGTTGTGGCTAATGAGAAGAATATTAATATTAATACTCTTATTATACTAAAAAAGATATATGATAAATATGAGAAAGATGAGATACTGACAGTTCTTGTAACCCAGATGGTAAGAATGGGCATGACAGGAGAAAACTGCTTTGAGATATATGAAAAAGGAGTATTAAGAGGCCTGAAAATAACAAGATTATATGAGTTTTATATTGCCAGTATGCCTAAAAAGACAGACAGGCAGCTGCCAAAGATAGTGTTGATGTATTTTGCATATGACAATACTCTTACAGATGCAGATAAAGCATTTTTATATGCAAATGTGGTGACGGGCAGAGATTCGTACTATAAGAATATCTATGAAGGTTATGAAAGAAATATAGAGATATATGTTTATGAACAGCTTAAAGCTGGCAATATCAGTGACAATCTTGTTGTATTATACAAGGCACTTCTTAAGACGCAGCTCGTGTGTGATGACACAGGCACATTTGTAAGTAAAATGCCATATATGTACAGAATGCAGTGCTTTAGTGATGTGGTAAGATATGTACATGTCAGATATCCGCAGTTTACAGAAGAAACAGTATATGAGCTTTCAGGGGAAACAGCATATATATGTATATATGGAAGTGACTGCGAGATTACATTTGAATGTATTGACGGACAGATTAGAAAAGATACAATTGATTATGATATAGAAAAAGTGTTTGATATACAGCAGTATGCAGAGGTGTTTGAGGCTGCAGGTGATTATGGAAAGAACAATTCCAGAATAATTATGAGCAGAATCTGTGAAATGAGAAAGAATTCACAGTATACACAAGAAACACTTAAGCTGTACAAAACAATAAAAAAGGAACATGGTATCAGTGAACAGTATAAACAGCAGGTTAATGCCTGGATGATTGATTATTACTATCATTATTATGAAGAAGATGATTTCTGGCATGAATACAATTATGTTGATACAGATAATCTGACGAAGAAGGATGCGGGAAAGCTGATAGAGATACTTATAGATTCATCAATGTATTCACAGGCATATGAGATAGCAGGTATATACGGTTGTTGTATGGCAAAAGCGGCAAAACTTCTTAAAATGACTGACTATATTCTTACAAATGTATCAGACGGACATAGTCAGATTATTGATGAGATTACTCAATATATATTCAGACACAACATTTATAATGAACCTGTTCTTTCTTATATGTGCGAATACTATAATGGGACTAATGATGAAATGTATGCGGTGTGGAAGTCAGCAGTTAATTATAATGTAAATGTATTGCATATGTCAGAAAGGATTCTTGCCCAGATGATGTATACAGGTGTGCATACCGGAAGATTTACAGAGGTGTTTGCTGATTATTATAGTAAGATTCCTGATATGCTTATAGTAAAGGCATATTTATCTTATAATTCACAATTCTATCTTCTCAGGCAGAAGAAGGCTAATGATATAGTATTCAGAGTTATAGAGGAGTGCATGGGGGATGGATATGGATTGCCAGAGTGTTGTTATGTAGCATGGCTTAAGAATCTGTCAAGAAACCCTGTTGCGTTAAGAGAAGATACATCTGAAAAAGAACTTGCACAATCAGTTCTTAATGAATTATGTGAACATGACAGAATATATGGATTTTTCAAAAAATTCAAAGGAATACTGGATTTACCATACAATATGCAGGGACTTACTATTGTTGAATACATAGCAGATCCAGATGATAAAGTATCTTTGACATATAGTATTAATGGGGCTGACAGGCTGGTGCAGGTTATGAAGTCTAACGGATGGGGAATATTTACATGCAGGTTTAATCTGTTTTATGGGGATTCATTAGAATATACATTTATAGTTAATGACAGCAATGAACAGACATCTACAGAGCCGGTAGTCTGCGAATATAAGGATATTCCATCAGAGAACACAGATGGAAGGATTGACATGCTTAATGATTGTCTTGCAAGCAGACAGCAGCATGACCTTACAACATTAAGAAAGCTCATGCATAGTTACTGTGTTGAGGAATACGTCACAAGAGAAATGTTTACAATTGTCAAATGAGGATAGCAGATATGGAGCAGTGTAAAGGACTTATAGCAGGAATAGATATAGGATATAGTAAAATTCAGGCAAGTGTATATTCATATAATTCACGGAATGTGCAGACGGTAAAACTGACAGAGGATTCAAAGGAAAAGACCAGTCTTGCAAATGTTGTCGCTGAATGTATGCGAGCAATAGGTACATCACAGATTCAAAGCATATGTGTAACCATTCCCGATTATCATTCTGATGAAATATTTGCTGTCAGGGATACTCTTAAAAAATGTGGTGTATCAGATGGCAGAGGGCAGGTATTAAGCAGAGTTGAAAGCTTTGCATATTATGCGTACAGACAGAAAAGTGAGCTTCATGCTGCTGGTGTGGCACTGTTTGACTACACAAGTGAAGGAATAAGGTGTGATTATCTTGCAGTCAGGAAGAATGACAATAGTAACTATCTGCTTCAGGAACATACAGGATACACATCTGATATATTAAAAGAAGCTGTGATAAGCAAAGAACTTGGACTGGCTGAGAATGAGTTGTGTACATTTGCAGAAGAGTATTTTTCTAAAAGACATGTTTCGGCGGCATATCTTACAGGTGAAGGTTTTGATGTAGAAAAGCTCCCTGAAAGATTTGCAAAGCTTATGGTTACGAGAAGAAAAGCATTTGTCGGACAGAATCTTTTTGCAAAGGGTGCATGCTTTGCGGCAATGGAGATATTGAAGCCGGAAGTGTTTAAGAATGTCATAATGCTTCTTGATAATCATGTGAAATGTGGTATAGAAATAGATATTTCGTCATATGAAAAGCCAATGAGATTCAGGCTGGTAAGACCGGGAAGTAACTGGTATACTGCCGGACGGACTGTGGAATGTATACTTGAGGATATGAGAAGCATTACATTTAAAATAATAACACCTGAGAATAAATATTATGATGAAGTTGTTGATATAAGTGAAATTCCATTCAGGGAAGGGAAAACAACAAGAGTATCTGTGAGCGTAAGCTTTGCAGATTCTGACAAGTGTAATATTACAATAAAAGATCTTGGATTTGGCGAGTTTGTCAAAAGTTCAGGAAAAGTTATAAGCAAAGAACTTGTATTAAGAAGCTGAGAATGTGGAAAACATCAGGAAACGGAGAAATACAATGGGGAAAATAATACTGTGCAGAGGAAAGAAGGCAGATACACCACTGACTGTTTTACAGACAGGTGTGAAGTTATATACAGCAGAAGAACTCTGTTATTATATTTATAATAATATATATCTGATTGGACAGGATTTTATAGATGATAATCTTATCAGTTTTCTTGATGAAACCGGAGAAAAAGAGCTGGCAGAAAGAGTAAGGAAGCTGAAAGAAACAGGAGGTTCATTAGCACAGATATTTGTAATAATACTCAAGACAATAGATTATTATTCTGTTGCAGAGATTGAGCAGTTAAAAGGGATTCTTAATACTCTTGGAAAGCAGAGCGTATGCGAAAGGCTTAAAGCAAGAGGAGACGGATATCTCAATGCTGGATATTATTTTGCCGCCATCAGATGTTACGAGTCAATTATAAAAGATTACAAGGGAAAAGATTTGTTGGCAGCTGATTATGCAAAGGTTTATCATAACATGGGAACTGCCTATGCAAGAATGTTTATGTATGATAAAGCAGTGATATATTATGATGAGGCATATAGGACGGGTCAGCATGAGGAGTCAAAAAAATGCAGTATAGCAGCTTTAATTATGGCAAAGAAGGATAAAGAACCTGTTAATGTTGATACGGATGAAGAAGAATATGTAGTCCGGAAGGAATTGGAAACTTTGATGGACAATGCCAGATATAGTGATGAATATAGGGAACTTGAGGATATTGCCAGATTAAAAGCAGATGGCAATTTGGCACAGTACAACAGGGCGGTAGATGAAAGACTTGACAGGTGGAGAACGAAATACATTAAATATAGCAAAACGTTTTAAAGAATTGTGGTGGATATATGGGAATATTTAAAAAGGCAGAAAAAGAAATAATATATGATGATTACGATGATGAATCGTACAGAGATGAGGAACTGCTAGAAGAGGCAGAAAAAGAAAAAGCTGCCAATAAAATGTTTAATATATTGAATATATATGAAACATTTGACAAGAAGAATAAGAAAAAACATGAAGAACGCAAGAGCGGAGAGCTTGATGATAAAACAAAGGAAAAGCAGCAGCAGGCCAAGATAGAAGAAGAAAAATATGATCATCTGTTAAACAGTATGCAGGCGCAGACCCTTATCAAGGCGGTTGAGAAATATGGAAGGGATGAGGAGGACCGCAAAGAGATTGATGCTATACCTATTGAGCTTCCAAAGGAGAAATCTGACCTTGATAAAATTGCAGAATATGCGATGAGCAGGAATATAGACAGTGTCAATATAAAGGATTTCAGTACACATGATATTGAGGTTTATGTAAGAGAACAGTGTGATATCATGGAAGAAGCAGCGACACATGTAGAAAATGCCAAAGCTGAGTATGAGGCTGTTACTGAAGAATATAATGATATACAGATTATGGAAGAAGCCCCAACACAGATACGTGATAAAATATTGAGCTGTGCAGAGACCATAGATAACATGATGGTTGACAGGCGTATCCTTAAAAGCACAGAACATAAACTGTCAAATGCAGCATACAGGCGCATGGAAGCTGTGGAAAATGAAATGCCAGGTGGAATAAAGCTTTTGAAAGCATCCGAAGATTATTATGATACTGTTAAGAGAGATTTAAGGATACTTGAGGCAGAACAGCTTAATCTTAGAACAGATGCGGACGTTCTTGTTACAAGACAGATTAAGATAAGAAGGCTTGCGAAAACAGCAATCTTTGCGCTTGCGGCAGTGTTTGCAGTATTTCTTATATCGATGACACTTGTTCAAAATGACAGTGATACGGCACTTTTTATAGGAATATCTTTATTTGCAGCAATTCTTGCAGTTGGAATGTTTGCTTTATTAAAGGTTACTGAAAGAAATGTGATTATAACTGAAATAAAACTTAATAAAGCTACAGCACTGCTTAACAAAGTAAAGATTAAGTTCATTAATGCAGCAAATACGCTGGATTATGAATATACAAAGTTCGGAGTTAAAAGTTCATATGAACTTGATAAGAAATACAGACTGTACGAGGAGATGAAAAAAGAGCAGATTAGAATGCTTGATATGACATCATCACTTAATTCTGCTGAAAATGAGCTTGAGAATATGCTTAAGAATTTAGGGCTTTACAGTCCACATATATGGCTTGGAAGAGTGAGGGCAATCATTAATCCTAAGGAAATGGTTGAAGTGCGGCATGAAATAAATACTCGCCGTTATAAATTAAGGCAGCAGATAGAGTACAATGAAAAACGTATTGATGAAGCAAAGGAAAATATTAAAAAGATAACGCTTTCAAATCCGGAACACAGCGATGGTGTAATGCGCGTAATTGAAATGTATGAGAAGCGACATTCACGGGTTGCAAAATAAAATTGATATGTTACAATAAACAGTGGCTTTTTACGCATATGAATGATAAAAAGCGAAAGAAGTATGGAGGCTATAAGGATGAAAGAAAGACTTGAAGCAATTAGAGAAAGAGCTTTAGCACAGATTAATGAAACTGATTCGCTTGATAAACTGAATGATATCAGAGTCGCTTTCCTTGGAAAGAAGGGTGAACTTACAGAAGTACTTAAAGGTATGAAGGAAGTTGCACCAGAAGACAGACCTAAGGTTGGTCAGATTGTTAATGAGACAAGACAGGCAATTGAAGAAGTATTAGATAAGGCTAAGACAGAATTAGCTGCCAAGAAGAGAGAACTTCAGTTAAAGAGTGAAGTAATAGATGTTACTCTTCCATCTAAGAGGGATGAGTTAGGACATAAGCATCCTAATACACTTGCATTAGAGGAAATCCAGAAGATATTCATCGGAATGGGTTATGAAGTAGTTGACGGACCAGAAGTTGAGTATGATTACTACAATTTTGAGGCACTTAATATACCAGCTAACCACCCGGCTAAGGATGAACAAGATACATTCTACATCAATGATAAGATAGTACTCCGTACACAGACTTCCCCTGTTCAGGCAAGAGTTATGGAGAAGGGCAAGCTCCCTATCAGAATGATTTCTCCAGGACGTGTATACAGAGCAGATGAAGTTGATGCTACACATTCACCATGCTTCCATCAGGTAGAAGGTCTTGTAATTGATAAGGGAATCACATTTGCAGACCTTAAGGGAACTTTAGCAGAATTCGCTAAGGAGCTTTTCGGACCTGATACTAAAGTTAAATTCAGACCACATCATTTCCCATTCACTGAGCCTAGTGCCGAGATGGATGTAAGCTGTTTCAAATGTGGTGGTAAAGGATGCCGTTTCTGTAAGGGCGAGGGATGGATTGAAATCCTCGGCTGTGGAATGGTTCACCCACATGTATTCGAGCTTTGTGGAATTGATAAGGAAGAATATACAGGATTTGCCTTTGGTGTAGGACTTGAGAGAGTTGCTCTTCTTAAGTACGAAATCGATGACATGAGACTTCTTTATGAGAACGATATCAGATTTATAAAGCAGTTCTAAATCGATTCATATAGTGGTCTAACGACTGGAATAAGATAAAGTATATTTAAGGAGAATGACGATATGAATACATCATTAAATTGGATAAAAGCAATGGTTCCAGGTCTTGAGTGTACAGATCAGGAATTCAGAGATGCTATGACACTTTCAGGAACTAAGGTGGAGTGTTTTAATGCATTTGACAAGAACCTTGATAAAATCGTAGTTGGACAGATTCTCTCAGTTGAGAGACATCCTGATGCAGACAAGCTTGTAATATGTCAGGTTAATGTTGGCAGCGAGAATGTCCAGATTGTAACAGGTGCACCTAATATTGAAGTTGGTTCAAGTGGACAGAAGGTTCCTGTAGTATTAGACGGAGGTAAAGTTGCTGGAGGACATGACGGCGGCGCACTTCCAGAAGACGGAATTAAGATTAAGAAGGGCAAGTTAAGAGGCGTGGAGTCATGCGGTATGATGTGCTCTATCGAGGAACTTGGTTCTTCAAGAGAATTCTTCCCAGATGCACCAGAGGAAGGAATATATATATTTGGAGATGATGCTGTTGTTGGTTCAAGTGCGGTAGAGTACTTAGGACTTAATGATACAGTATTTGAATATGAGATAACTAATAACCGTGTAGACTGCTACAGCGTTATCGGTATCGCAAGAGAGGCTGCTGCTACATTCAGAAAGCCTTTCAATCCACCGGTTGTTACTAAGACAGGTAACGATGAGGATGTTAACACAATGGTTTCAGTTGATATTGAAGCTAAAGAACTTTGCTCAAGATATGTTGCAAGAGTTGTTAAGAATATCAGACTTGCTCCATCTCCAAAGTGGATGCAGCAAAGACTTATGACAGCAGGTATCAGACCAATCAACAACATTGTTGATATCACTAACTATGTTATGGAAGAATATGGTCAGCCAATGCATGCATATGACTATGATACTATTGCAGGTCACAAGATTGTTGTAAGAACAGCAACTGATGGCGAAAAGTTCGTAACACTTGACGGACAGGAGAGAACTCTTGACGCACAGACACTTCTTATCTGTGATGGTGAGAAGCCAGTTGGTATCGCAGGTATCATGGGTGGCGAGAATTCAATGATTACTGATGATGTCCAGACAATGCTTTTTGAAGCAGCTACATTTGACGGAACTAACATCAGAAAGACAACTAAGAAGATTGGTTTAAGAACAGACGCTTCTGGTAAATTTGAGAAGGGACTTGATCCAGAGAACGCAATGGAGGCTATCAACAGAGCATGCCAGCTTATTGAAGAGCTTGATGCAGGTGATGTTGTAGGAGGCGTGGTTGATGTATATCCTGACCCTGTAACTAAGAAGAGACTTCCATTTGAGCCGGCTAAATACAATGCTTTACTTGGTACTAATGTATCAGATGAAGATATGCTTTCTTACTTTGAAAGACTTGAAGTTGAATATGATAAAGATGCTAATGAGCTTATTATTCCAACATTTAGACAGGATCTTAACAGAGACGCGGATATGGCAGAGGAAGTTGCAAGATTCTTCGGATATGACAACATTCCTACAACTCTTCCTAAGGGAGAGACAACAATGGGTAAGATTTCATTTGAGCAGAGTATTGAAGATGCAGCTTCTGAGGTTGCCCAGTTTACAGGATTCTCACAGGCTATGACATACTCATTCGAGAGCCCTAAGGTATTCGATAAGTTAAAGCTTCCTGCTGATTCTGTATACAGAAAGACAGTTGTAATCTCTAACCCATTAGGAGAGGATTTCTCAGTTATGAGAACACTTCCAATCCACGGAATGCTTACATCATTGTCTACTAACTATAACAGAAGAAACAAGAATGTTAAGTTATATGAATTGGCTAAGATTTACCTTGCAGCAGATGATGTTAACGAGCTTCCGGACGAAAGAGTTGAATTCACACTCGGAGCTTTCGGCAGTGTTGACTTCTACTCAATGAAGGGTGTTATTGAAGAATTCCTTGAGAAGATTGGAATGAAGAAGAAGCCAACATATGATGCTAAGGCTGGTATTCCATTCTTACATCCAGGCCGTCAGGCTGATGTATATTACGCTGATAAGAAGATTGGTTACATCGGAGAACTTCATCCGGATGTTGCCGATACTTACTCAATCGGTGAGAGAACATATATTGTTGTTATTGATATTCCAACGGTTACAGAAATGGCAAGCTTCGATAAGAAGTTCACAGGAATTGCAAAGTTCCCAGCTGTAACAAGAGATATCAGTATGGTAATGCCTAAGGAACTTCCAGTTGGTGAAGTTGAGAAGATTATTGAAAAGCGCGGCGGCAAGATATTAGAAAGCTACAACCTCTTCGATATCTACGAAGGAAGCCAGATTAAAGAAGGCTTCAAGTCAGTTGCTTACTCAATCGCATTCAGAGCTAAGGACAGGACACTTGAGGATAAGGATATCACACCAGTAATGGAGAAGATATTCAAGGATCTTGAGGCTGACGGAATCGAACTTAGAAAGTAATACAGACCCAGCTGTTGCAGTGGTCGGTAAGGGGG